>Ga0214543_1005382_pt1 | contig 23604 bp, 13 predicted proteins | sample CNSS2metaG_FD_160094 | JGI IMG/M metagenome (GOLD analysis project Ga0214543, IMG submission 160094) | Root nodule microbial communities from cowpea collected in UCLA plant growth center, Los Angeles, California, USA - CNSS2 | ecosystem: Host-associated > Plants > Roots > Nodule | place: USA... | reverse complement strand
AAGAGATAAGAGATAAGAGATAAGAGATAAGAGATAAGAGATAAGAGATAAGAGATAAGAGATAAGAGATAAGAGATAAGAGATAAGAGATAAGAGATAAGAGATAAGAGATAAGAGACAAGAGATAGGAGATAACAGGTAAAAGGTAGACAAGAGACAAGAGATAAGAGATAAGAGATAAGAGATAAGAGATAAGAGATAAGAGATAAGAGACAAGAGATAGGAGATAACAGGTAAAAGGTAGACAAGAGACAAGAGATAAGAGATAAGAGATAAGAGATAAGAGATAAGAGATAAGAGATAAGAGATAAAAGATAAGAGATAAGAGATAAGAGATAAGAGATAAGAGATAAGAGATAAGAGATAAGAGATAAGAGATAAGAGATAGGAGATAAGAGATAAGAGATGTGAGATAAGAGATGTGAGATAAGAAATAAAAGATAAGAAATAAGAGATAAGAAATAAGAGATAAGAGATAAGAGATAAGAAATAAGAGATAGGAGATGAGAAATGAATAAGTGAAAATTTGTTGTCACTCAATATTTTTAAGAATCTCTATCAAACATAAATATTAATATCAAAATAATAAATATATAATCAAATTTAAATTTAAATTTTTTGTATAAATATTTTCAAGAGTTTAAATTAAAGACTAACAGACAACTTGTCAAAATTAAACTTAAACATAAAACATAAATATTTGATTCACGTGTAGAATAGTTCATTTAAATACTACTACTAGACAATATTATATTAAAATATATAACATAATATATATATATATATATATATATAAAATTAAAAATTACAATAAGTTACAAAAATACTAAAGTATATGTTCTTATATGTATTAAAACTAAAATTTAAATAATGGTAAACTGTTTTAATCTGATCAATATTTTTATAATACAATACAGTTACGATTTGTTGCTCATATTCTTTTACATTTTGATAATAAATTCTAAAAATTGCAACTTACTCATCACAACACACAACAATACAAATCATTTTTGTACATTTTAATTTATATCTTCAATATATTGTGATTTTTATTTATTTGCACATTTGTATTATTATGTCTTACTAGCAAAAATACACATTTTAATTTATTTCTTCAATATATTATGATTTTTATTTGCACATTTGTATTATTATGTCTTACTAGCAAAAATACAGAAACTATCACGTATAAGTGTTTTGTATTTTTTAATTTTGTTTATGTTTTTTAATTTTTAATTTTGTTTATATTTTTAACTTTTAATTTCTATAAAAAATCGAATTAAAATAATAATATTTATGTCAAAAGTAAAATAATTATTAAAAGAAAAAATTTAAAAAATTTATAAAATAATTAATTTTTAAAATAATAATTAAAGATAAAATTAAAAAATATTGAAATATAGATACAAGAATGTATTGTTATAGATAAAGATAATCATGTTATCATTTTCTTTTATCTAATTAAAACTATTAAAACTATTAAACCACGTCATACCCTAATACTTTATATATAGAAGCGAAGTACATATATGATTGATTAAGTCGTCTTATATATCACATTGGGTTCAAGTAAATTAAATATTCATATTTAATGGTGATTTTATTTTGCATTTATGTAATTTGTTTTCTTAAATTATCATACTTTAATAATAGTCAAACACACCATTTAACAAGATGTAACAATTTCCCTATTGCACTTAAAAAGTATCAGATGATTTTCTACTACACTGTGGACACAGATTCTCAGATTCACCAACATTTTTTAGGAGGTCATATAAAATTAGAAAGGGTTAAAATTTCTGGGGTGACCCTAAACATTTGTAAGATATAAAGCCTAAGATATAAGATAATTTTATCTTAAATTTAAAAACATAAATTAGTGTAGTTTGGTATCAGTGTATTACTGTACTGACATATTATACTGAGAGAAGAGGAACCAAAAACACATAATACAGAACGAAGATGCATTGTTATTTCACTTATTTGCCAAAGGTGAAGTAGCAACTTTTTCCCTAACAAAAGAGAGAGATATGTTCATGGCTAGTTTCCCTCTTCTCTCTCTTTATCCCATTCTGTTATCTGCAAAACAACAAAAAGAAAAAGTTGATGATCCACACCAGAGATTCTCACCACAACGATCATGATCAAACCAAAACTATTTCCATTAATCATTAAAGTTTTGGATTTCAAATTATTGCTCAGAAGAACTCACCCATTCAGTTGGACAGAAGGACCTAAAATACGTGCCTAGTTTCTGGCATTCGGGTGCCTTTTCGCCTTTTTGTTGAACGCATCTGATTAAACCACACAAACTGCTGAATTAGATATCTGAATATAGTTTGCATTTATGACAAAATGGTTCTTTCTGAATTATGATTCTATGGCCATACAAAAACATTTTGACTTACCTGTGATACTCCACATATTTTACATAACAAGTTTTATAATCATTGCTCTCTGTTAATTCGGCACCGTTTTCTGCTATCCCTGACTTTTCCCCCTGTTTTTGCACAGTAAAAGAACCCAACTCAAAAAATTGAAGAAAAAAATGTTTATATTGTCCGAGTTTTTGTTTTTCAAATTTTTGTGAAAAAGTTAAAGAAGAAATGCGCATAGGTTTTACCTTGTTCTTGTTCTTGGTATCGTCGATAGTGTGGGTTGAAGAAGGAGGTGGAGGAGGAGAAACGGTGCCGTATTCATGAGCGGGTCTTGGAGCTTGCTCTCCTCGCGCAACTTTGTTGACATCCCTCGCTCTCATCTTGTCGTGAGGATCAACCTGCGCTGCAGACATGGTAGCTTCTTCTCTGTGTAAGACTCGGTTTTGATCTTCTTCTTCGAAAAACGTAGCATACGCATATGTTGAATGCACGGAGTAGTGTTTGATTTCTATACATTACATTATGCTGTAATCTTGTAATGACACGTTGCGGTGTAATGACACGTAGCTTTTTGGTTGTCCACTCGTGTCAGCACTGTGAGGAATTTGGCACTAAACTTCTTATGGTAGCTTCTAGTATTAAGTGAGTGCTTTATAAATGGTTTAGGGAATAATTTGTGCTGATTTTCCTCTACAAAACACCGTGATAATTCCCATAAGGGTTAACTTTTCAACTTTGAGCTTATGTTGGGTGGGTTTGTTTAGGTTCGTTTTAAGGAAAAAATACCTGTTTTAAGTGGAAGAAAAAATTGCATTTAGTATATTTTTACTTTTTAAAAAGTTAGAAGTTAAAGAGATAAAAACAGTTTATTTTGAAATGTTATACCGTAAAAATGTTATCAAAATTAGTTGACATGTAAACGATGGGGAGAATACGAAATACAGTTATATGATGTTACTCGTAGATTATATTAATATATCCTTTAAAACATTATAATGTCATTCACATAATTCTTTTATGATGAAACACATGGGAATCTGAATCTTATATTATATAAAAATAAGAATAAAAATTTATAAATTTATTATTTTAAAATTTTGAATTAAAAGTAATATTAATTTTTTATACATAAATTAAATTCATATTCATAATGTTATATCTCTTCGTTGTTTTTCTAGCTAAAGACCCAAAACTTAGTGGTTGAGAAAACTTACACTTTTTTTGGGAAATATTCGTTGAGTAGATAGAGGGTGGATTGTTCTACCAACACATCATTAAAAATAATGTGGAAGAACTGTGAGAAAAGTTTTCTAAGAGGAAACATTTTGTGCTTGTGATAAGTTTTAAGAATTCATTGAAAACTATTTAAAGACAAATTCTGGTTGGAATCATTCGTGACAGCTGAAACATGATGGGTTGCAAGAATGATTACTATATTGTTTCACCCTGCAACTACTTTTGGAATTTTATTTTGTTTCATTCAGAATATATTTAATTTATTTATTATATGAAAATTCAGATTTCTTGAAATGAAAACGTGGCGACCTAAATTCTTAGATTTGATGGAAAAACATTTCTAAGGGCAAAATAGCTGATGAATAAAAATATATGGCGTGCAGGTATGATTGATTGATGTGACGCTAATTTTTTTTTTCACTGTACGTAAAATGAAGATTTTTACTACGTTAACTGTTGGATCGAGCTGAAATTTTAACAGCTGATCCTTAACATATAATTATTGACTTTGACCGGTCGGATCTTGAATTGGAGCTCTGTAGTGAGAGCATATCGCAAGGTCACTAAATTTGTGTTGTTGACAGCACTGCACACTTTTCATAAAATGAAATTTACTACTTCGTTAACCGTTGGATCGAGCTGATATTTTAACACATAGCTTTTGACTTTGACCGATCCAATGTTGAATCAGAGCTCTGTAGTGAGAGCAGTTTTTATCGCAAGATTGTTGTAGTTTAGTTGTTTCTCTGATCTTGAATGGTTATTACTGGCTTGAATCTAATTGTTATATTAAAAGCATGCGATAAATGATTATGCATGAGTGATGTGATTCATGGATTGTGGATGATGTGTTTGATATGAACTTGGCATGTGATTTAAATGAGATGGTTGGTATCAAGGAGACATGGTATTGATATGAAATACAAATATATATTCACTGTTTGGGAAGGATGAGTTGGTATGGATTCAACATTTGGTTATGAATGAGAATGGGTTGTAAAGCTTGGCATGAGATATTGTGTAGGGTAAACATTACTTGATTGACTGAACATGATTGGTCTGTGATCAATGCGTAATTCCTTGAAATTTCTAGGTGAGATTTCAAGGTCGTGCTTCAGTGGTCGGGACGTAATTCTATGGCCCCTGCTAGTGGATGTCCATAGTGGTGCCCCATCTACATAATTTGGTAAGGATTCAAGGTAAGGATTGCATCCTGACACTCTAAGGAGTCAGTTAGTTTCACTTAGAGCGGACTGACTTATGTGGTGAGAGTAGCAGATGTCTGAAATTCATTAAGGGTTAACTTTGTGTGAGGGAATTGATTCATTGTAACACTTGTAACACATAGCTCGGGGGTGAGCAGATGTATCCACACAAGTGCGAGCATCCGCTGAATCCGACCAAATTATATGTATCCGGATGAGTCGAGTCGAGTCTTAGTGTATTGATTGGGAGGTCATAACATGCCTGGATGATGTATGTATATTGGACTGTGAAAGTATATCTGATTGCATGATAAAATCTTTTTGGCTCTAAGTTACCCTTTTGCTTGTTTGATTGCCTTGTATGTTGTTCTTGTACCGTTGCGATGATCATCAATTTTATTGATGGGAGTAGATGTGAGAGGTGCTCGAGGTCAATAGAGAAGGGATGTTTCCGCTGCACAATCTACTCTATGCTGGACTTCATGTCTCTTTGGGTTTTTCTTTAGGGCGAATGCCCGTGTATTGTATTGTCCCTAAGGCTTTATTTCGAATACTGGCTATCTCTTACTCCTTTTGGGTCGTAGGCATTGTAGTGAGCTTTAGTATTTCCTTTAAAGTACCTTGAATGACTTTATACTCTGCAACTTACTCTCTATATTATTCGGTGTAAGATTTTATTTAATTATATTATTATTTAAATAATATGTTACACCGCAAGTCATGGAAAATGGCAAAAGTCAACTAAACATACATGGGAAAAAAATAGTACATCAGATCAATTTGCTATAAAAGTGCACCATTAGTTTTTTGAATAACTTTGGAATTTTATTTTCTACAATTTGCTTCCATAAATAATTTCGGTGAAAAACAAATATTTTGATATTTGATTTTCTGAATTAGTAGAACAATTTAAAAGTGAACTTAAAACAATTTTAACAAAATGTTTTCCTTTCTCTTTAAAGAGAAGTAAAAATAAAAGGTTCTTTGTGATTCCAAACGAGAATTTGACCTAACCGTACATGTTTTTCCTTAACTTGTCAGAATGTTTAAATTTACTTTTGTTTTACCGACACATAATTTTAATTCATATAAAATTTAATTAAATATCAATTTATCAATTTTTTAATACTTAACAAATTTAGTTATCGTTCATATATCATTCAATTAATAAGAAGAAATGTTGACACATTATCAGTAACAGTAAAGTAAACGGAAACTCTGTTACGCGTCTGACCATTGTTTTTTGTATAAGTAGCTGAATATTTTACCATCAGCTGAAATTTCTTGAAAGAGAATTGAAATTTATAAATTTTGAAAAACTGAAAAATTAAATATATAGTTATTTTTTTTAAATAACTTTTCTTTCTATCGAGTTATCTTAATTCTGCAAAATATATAGTTATCTTATTTGTCAACAAAGGTGATCCAACTGAGTTTTCAAAACAAACAAGCGCATTATTTTTATTATTATTTAATCTAGGAGGCTAAAATTAATAAAGTAGATGCAATTTCTTTTATTTTATTTTAAAAAAATTGCCAAGCCGGGGTTGAAATTTATTTTATTTAAATTTTGGGGTTCCGTCCTTCATCTCATGCGATCCCATTAAATAACATTTTCACAGCAATAGCCAACTCTCTCCGCGTCTTATTGTTTGTTCCTTTTCCTCTAGTCCGAGATCAACCCCGACGAACCTCCGGGGTTTTTCTCGGCTTCTTCCGATTCTTCTTTTTGCTTTCGTTTTCGATTTTGCAATGGCGCCTGTTTCAGCTTTAGCTAAGTACAAGTTGGTGTTCTTGGGTGACCAATCCGTGGGCAAAACCAGCATCATCACTCGCTTCATGTACGATAAATTCGATAACACCTACCAGGTTTGTCTCTAAACCCTCAGATCCAATCCAAAACCGCATAAGAAACTCCTTACTTAGTTCGTCAAGGCTAAAACCACTTCTAAACCTTCGCTGTTTGCTGTTTCATTTGATTTGTTGTTTTTTATGTATACTAGTAAAACTAATCCTAGGCTCCTAACTTTGTTCGATTCAGATTTATCTTTGCTTTTGAATTTGATTTGCCTTTCCGTGCAGTTTAATTTATCTAGTAAACTGTTGTGCTGAACGATTATCATATTATTATTATTACTATTATTTTATTTAAAAGAACAAGGAAGAATTCAAATAAATGATCTAGATTTGATTATAAATCCTACTGTTGATTCAGCTTGTGCACTTTGACTTTTCGTATGTTCCCCTCTGCCTTTTAGATTTTGGACTACTTTTTGATAAATACGAGCTTGAACATGCTGAGAAATTATTCAAACCTAATGAGAATAAACAAACAACCTATTTACTAAGAATATCTCTGAATACAAATCTAGAAGAACTTTTGAGATCTCTTCTATCGAAGAAAGGTTTATATTTCCAGTAGAGGAACTATTAAAAACATTACCAACTTGTATCCAAATAGGCCTTGACTCACTAACTATGGCTGCTAAGTATATATTTGATTGCTTCATTTGATAATTATGGCTATATTATTGACTTGTGCCTAATTTTTTCTTGAGAATCACATTTTGCATCTTCATATAGTGTATGCATAGTTGTGTTTCAAATCAACTATATGTTTGATTAATAATCCGTTCACTTCAAGCTTTAGTTTCTTTCTAAACATGATAGCCATGCAGCTACTATCGTTGTGTGTACTTTCATTTCGTAGCTTGATCATACTATCATACTTTTGTTGAATTTTATTTTGAACTTTTTTTTCTTCGTGCAGGCTACAATTGGTATTGATTTTCTATCGAAAACAATGTATCTTGAAGATCGAACAGTTCGATTGCAGTTGTGGTAAGATTTGGAGTAGCATCTCATATATAAAATGGTCAGGAAATGAAAGGGTGTTTAGGAAAGGAAAGGATTGGAATAGGTTGGAAAGCCTGGGTGGGATAGTTTCCTACCATTTTATTCTAACGACATGCGATGATAGGACGAAAGAAAGTATATAATGACATTTTAATTGTATTTTGCCTGAATGTGAGGGTTCACTTTCTAGTCGGTCTCAATGATTGCATTTTGCTTGTGCTGACGTGAACTAAGTTTAATTTTGTTCAATCCCAAATAGGAGAAAAAGGATTTGTGTTTCAAATTTTTGGGTAGGTTAAATAGTCAGCCCGCAGTTTTTTCTTTCCCTGGAATTTATAAATGATTAATGCAGGGTTTACTTGTCTTTTTAGATTACTGGATTTATACAGGTGAAATCTTGATACTTTGACTTCAATGATTCATATCATGTGCTGAGTTTTAAACTTCGTATCTTATATCCTTTTGTATTTTACATTTTGTTTTTTTGAACCATTGTTGTTTTTAAGCTTTCACTATATTTATATTTACAGAAATAAATATTTTTTTAGCTGGATAAATTCTATTCTAAACTTTAAATTTCTATACATACTTCATGCTTCTAGCATTTGCACTATGTTAGTGTTTCCTCAGTATTCAAGTTTTTTATTGGTTGAAAATATATTTGTAATGGTATTGGACGTGTAGCGTTGGTTTTAGTTTATGTGAATTTGTTTTTGCTGTATTCCAAATGTTCATCTTTTTCATGTGTTCTGGCAGGGATACAGCTGGCCAGGAAAGGTTTAGAAGTCTTATTCCAAGCTACATTAGGGACTCATCCGTAGCTGTTATTGTATATGATGTTGCAAGTATGTTATCTGGGATTTCCTTTCTTTTCATCTTTTACTTTTGCCGCTATTTTATGCCATCTTACACAACTTTTGCCTCTTAAAAATATTTGGTATCATTGAAGTTGTTTTTTATTGTTAACACACTGAAGCACTTTGACTTTGATTGTAAACTTATTATGAGCTTCACATTATTTTAAATATTATGTGCTGTGATAGCAGGGTGCTATGCCTTTTCTCGTGGAACCACGAAAGTAGCATAATGATATAGTGATTATGCACTAGTCCCGTAACCTTCTATAGCAAACCATTGCATCCAAATCTCTTTACATGATTTGAATAAGGGGTTGACTTAAATTTCTGTTAAGAGCTTTGTCTGGAACATTTTCTAATAAATTTGATATTTTTGCTGTACAGGCCGACAGACTTTCCTAAATACAGCCAAGTGGATTGAAGAGGTGCGAACAGAGAGAGGCAGTGATGTCATTATTGTTCTTGTTGGGAACAAAACTGATCTTGTTGAAAAAAGGTAATGAGTAGTAAAGAAGAGAAGAATGTTGGAATGAGTCTAAGGATAGGAACTATTTGACAAATCACATATATTGACTTAAACCAACCACTTGTTACCAACTTTTCTTAGACTGAAAATCATTTTACCAAGAATTATTAAACAGTAAATATGTAATCAGAATCTCTCTGGGTATTATCAAACTGGTTACAGTGGTGTACTTTTGTCTCGGATCCTTCCTTTTATCCTTCATTTGCATCCAATATAATATTTTGTCACCCATCTGTTTCCATATCCTCTTTTCATCCAAAATATTATCTGTCACCCATTTTATATTCAAATTAAGTGTTTACCACTGCAAACATGAAGTTGTAGGAAGGAAATAAATTATTGGTATGGAACAGTAAGATCACATAATGTGGGAATTAGATGTAGGAATGGTTACAATTAGTCCCTTTGCTTTCTCTAGTAGTTTGTTGGAATTCTTACAACGTATATCCCAGTGTGTAGACAACCCATCTCTTGCTCTGCTCTTGGTTAAACACTTGTAGCAGTTGTTGGCCTATATTATAGATCACACCAAGGAATTAAGGGGTTGCTTATCAGTTAAAAGTCTTATGCATGCAAGTTAACCTACCATAGAAGATCACCCTTGACATTAGTGATCAGCTTTGTCTAGGTAGTTTTGGATGGACAGAAGAGTTCAATTTTCCAGACTTTAGCTGGCATGAGTTAAGTTGACCTTAAAGAGGTTTCATGGGAATTGCATGTTCTTGCTGTATAGTTCTGGATACTGGCTAGTGTTACACTCTGAAATTTACTTTGTTTTGTTTTACCAATTTTGTGAGTCTGCAGACAAGTCTCTATAGAGGAAGGGGAAGCAAAAGCACGCGAGCTCAATGTCATGTTCATTGAAACTAGCGCAAAGGCTGGGTTTAATATAAAAGTAACCTATCTAACACCCATCTTTTTTCTTTTGCATACATTCTTATTAAATGCTTTGTTTCTGGCCACAGTGAAATGAATCATGCTATATGATTGAACTTTAAATGCTTGTGTTTGAACACTATTTCTGAGAGATCTACTTTAACTTCCTTACATATCATGAACTTTTACTTGTTATTCTTCAGTCCTAAATCCTAATCATTTGCCTTAAGTTTCTTGCATTTGAAAGTTTTGTTTTAAATTGTGATTTTTCCTGTTTCTAACTTGCATTATGTTACGGGACATCTACAGGCCCTCTTTCGAAAAATTGCTGCAGCATTACCAGGAATGGAAACACTATCCTCTGCCAAGCAAGAAGACATGGTCGATGTAAACTTGAAGTCTACAACTGGCAACGCACAATCTCAACCCCAGTCAAGTGGATGTGCATGTTAATTGTAGTTTGTCATGTGTTGTCCACCTTTTGTTGTGTTTTTGATTTTATGCAGGTTTTTTCTCTAGTTTTCTACAGCATTATATGAAAAAAGATGAAAGAATATATATAAGCAGTGCAGGGTAGGGGTTGGATATAAGTTCTGTCCAAAAGAATTATTGTTGTTAATTGGATATGTTTGCTATAATGTATTAAAGTAGTTAAGCTCCCCAACCCAAAATTGGATTTTATTCGTTGTACTTTATAAATGGTGTGATAAGTTTAAAAATTAACTTTTTTATTTGGTTTGCCTTAAGTTTGTATTTAATTTTGGATTAACTTGAATACAATTTATAATTTTTTTTATCATGCAAGCAGCTTACAGTATAAATTTTTCTCTTGGTAAGATAAGGTTGTTTGGAAAGATTCTGTTGGCAATAAGATAGATGAAAGTTAAATTAACATAGTTTAAATATAAATTATGACTAGAAATTTCTGTTGATAGTTGGCGATGCTGTCAATAATATATTAAACTTTTAATGTCATAAGTTTAAAATTTTAATTTTTTGATTTGGTTTGATACACTGGACCAACGTATTTGTTGATCATCATTCATTATTCAAACTTAGCTTACTAGTAATACATTGTTGCATATTTGTTGTTCATTATTCGTTATTCAAACTTGGCGGACTAATAACATAACATCGCGTTTCACATCAAACTTGATTAACTAATAGTAACACATTGTTGCATTTTACATAAATTAAAAGTGTAAGTTACTTGATGGACCATATGCTCTACAGATGACAATTGACTATTAGATAAAACTTTTATATTTTGTAAAAGATGATATAACATAATTTTTAATATTACTTTCTTAATTTTGTAACGGTTGAATGAAGGTGGTTTTTCATATTTAATGGTAGTTTTTTAGTATAATATATTTAGAAAATTGTTTTAATAAATCTAAATTTTAAAATTTATATTATATGTTATTTAAAAAATATCATTTTGTTGATGAATGAAAAAAAATCAATTCATAGTTATTCGTTCAAATATTGACAAATCGGTCTTTAATAAAATATTAAATACATCATCTAATTTTTTTCTTCTGTCGGTTCTAGTTTTATATGTAATCTTCATGCAATTTGTATTTTCATGCAATGTAAACCTTACAAAGTCTGAGCCAGTTACTTGAGATGATTTTGTTGTGGGCATGTATTAGTTCTTTTTTGTTATAAAACATTGTCATTGCCTTCACTCTTTTGTTATACATCACTAATAAGACAATTTTCTATTAACTACATTATTCTTCTACACTTTTTGTCATTTTTCAAAACAACAAAACAAAACTTAAAGTTTTATTATTGTTTTAAAGTAATATTAAAGAAGTACTGGATTGAGAATACGTATGTAATGAAACGTGTATTTTAAAGTAACTAAAATATAATTAATTTTAAGCTAAGCTTGTTTTTTCAGCATAAGAACTAGTGTGCTTCTTTACAACAATACTAATGGCATGCAAAATTCGCAAAGTAAAGAATTTAAGCAAACAATGGTTTTTGAGTATAATATTTCATTCAGATTTTTCACATTCCAGGAATTAATGCTTGACCAAGAGTTATAAAACTAAATCCGAAATATAGATAATAAAAATAAAAGCCCGTCTAGCTCAGTTGGTAGAGCGCAAGGCTCTTAACCTTGTGGTCGTGGGTTCGAGCCCCACGGTGGGCGAATTTTTTTACTAGCTCCACAAGTTACTTGGTGGTTTATTATACAGTGAATATTAAAGATAAAACTAATTTTAAACAAATTTGCCTTTTCTTTCCCCCCAAACTTAACAATTTTGTTACCTCTTGTTTTACTAAAGAATTTTTCATCTTCTTTATCGAACAACAACAAATAATGCCCTAATAATATTAAAGTGTAATGTACTTTTTCCTAAAATTATACCAATTTAATTATATTAAAAATAATTGAGCACAATTCTTATTCTTAGTTAAAAATACTATTTAATCAAATTTTATTTTCTTTCCCATTGAGTCAAATTAATTTAAAATGAAACTTTGAAAAGTATAAATCATGTCCCCAAACAGAAAAAAGAATTATTATATTATAAATTCTAAGTCATTACTTAGTAATTCATACATCTACACATTTAATCTGTTAACAAATTTTTCTACATTATTAAGGAATTGTTTGCAGAAACTTTATTAAAAGAAACTCAAGTCACGTATGGAATAAAAGATAGTCACCACATAATACATAACTTTATTAATTAGTTTTTCAATAAGATGTAAACCACCATGACAGAGATGTTAATATGCAGAAGTAACAGAAATCCATGGTTAGACAACCTTAAAAGCTAAAGGGTACATTTGATGTAATATGAAATGAAAAATAAAAGGAAGACATGGAAGGGAAAGGAGTTGCTGTGGTGTTAGGAGCTGCCGAGTCCCAAGAATTGGTCCACAAGCTTAGCCACAGAGTTGGATAGTGTATCAGCTGCTTCCTGCGTGGATGCCTCAGCATATACACGAACAACATCCTCAGTACCAGATGGTCGCACAAAGCATCGACCTTGGTGGTACTTCCCTGTAAACCCAGATAAGAAAAGAACCAATCTGCAATATTAGCATACTCAAATTCTACATCTTAATCTTCTCCCTGAAAGGCTTCAAGGGATGAAAGTGCAAATGTGAGGGTAGAGGAGCTTTATTTCAAACAAATATGTCATGACACATTTCTACATCTTTCTTTTCATCAATGTCAAAGTTGGTAAAACATATGTAATTCAAACACACATGTCATGTCAAGAAATTGAAAAGGAAAAAGAAAAGCCAAAAAAGATACCAGTTTCCGCATTGATGGCTTCTTGTAAACCAGGGGGGCTAACAACCACAGTTTCTGCATTTGCTGTAATCACAGCATTTCTGTCGGCAACTTTAACCTGAGAGATAACGGCCAAAGCAAGCATTCATTTCACAATTTCTATGCTAATATAGTGACAGTAGAGTGATAATCACATATAACATTACCAAAAATTAAACAGAAACTTCACAACCAAGGTGAAATGTGAAGTTTCGGGTTTAAAGCATAGTCACTGCATTGCAAATGTAAGCGATTGAGAAAGAAGATGGTAAATAGTGTGAATCGAACCTGATCCATGTTAAAACAAAGACTTTCAAGCAAACTGAGTTTGAACGTTTAAATTAACATAATTGAAATTATGATTAACATTTCAATTATATTAACTTCACTATGTAAAAATTATTATCCTAAATAGGAGAATATCAGGAGCATATATGTATGTGCGTGTGTGTGATCCAAATTAAACTTCTGATACTTTAAAAAAAGAAAAAAAGATTCAAGTTCTGATAGCAGTGCAAAAATCTCCAGCTTCAGAAAAGATAAATTATAAAGGTTAACCTTGAGCTGCCTGCTCGGTAAATCGTGATAAAGTTCATTCCATCTATGTATGGACCATCCCATGTGCTGTAAAATGACTTCGACCAAGAGCAATCCACTCAAAGCATCTCCAACAGCTTGGTTGATCAACTTACTGACTGCCAATAACCTCAAAGCAGCCTTTTCCCCTTCTGAACCTCAAATAAACAATCAAAAGATTTCTATTTCTTTCAGCACTTCAATCTTGCAAATAAAGTGAGAATAATCACAAACCACCGAACAAACCTTTGGATCCTGAAGAAATCTCCTTAGTTCTGGCCTCTAACCACCCCACGAAGGATTCTGAAAATAAGACAGTTCCATGGCCATTTGCCTCAAAGTAGATACCAATATCAAATTCAGCAGCTTTTTCATGTAGGTATTTAACTCCAGTTGGAGTAAAATTAACTTCTAGTCCTAACTGTTTAAGATAATTAGTAGATGCCCCATTTGCATAGGCAGTCTGTACAACACCAAGACGAGCCTGGTGGGAATTTTTTATGCCTTCATTCTCATTAAGAAAGCTCAGTTGCTCCCTAATAAATATGGCAAACAGGGATAGTATCTTGTCCCCATCAACAAGATCAATTCTACCACTGCTTTCAGGTGGTACAATAAAATAAACAAGCCGATCAGCATCTCCATCCAAACTAGCGCACCTACAAACTAGAACTAGCTCCATTAGTAAAGACCTTAATAAATAACACCAACATAGCAGCACTAGAAGAATGCATCTATTGAATCAAATGGTAGATCTATGTTATCCAGCATCAAATAAGAACTTCCTGCAACTTTCCTGAAAACATCCACATCACAGACACCCTCTATCACAAATTATATGAAAGAAAGATGACATGCAGGCCATAAACATAATCCTTTTAGGTTGAATGATTTTTGCTCATTATTTTTAAAAGTGAAATTATCTCAAGATTGTGCTAACAACTATCAATTCATGGTTACAGATTTCTAAGTTTCAATGGATGACAAATCCTCCATTTCTACTATTACCATTGGAATTACTTGCAGTAATTATGCAGAATGATTAAACATTTCAACTGCTTTTGCTATAAAGATAACCACAAACTATTGGAGAATTACTCGGACACATACTAGTAATTTCAAACAGCATGTTTTGCATGAACTTCATTTCTAGGACAAGATGATGAGCAGACTAACCTTATCCCTGCATCTTTAGAATCAAAGCCGTGAGGAACAACCTTCTCTTTCTGCACATAATCAGCACCCACTCCGTCATTCAGTACACCTCCATCTTCACTGCTGTTCCGAACCTCAACAACCAAAGCATTCAACAAACTCCTTAAAACTTTAAGTTTTACTCCACCGACTCCATTGGATCCATCCACAACCACTTTATTGTTCACCCCATCAAGCTTACTTTTTTCAGCTGGGATCAAATCCTCCAAGCACCTGATTCAATCACACGACAATCCTAGAAGGATGTGTTCAGCAATGACTTAAACATCAACAAAATAATGGAACAACATGAAGCAATGTCCATTTACTACCATAGCAATGTCTGCATTGGTCTGACCTGAATGAGCTTGAAAGCTGTTCAAAGTAATCCTGCTCTGAAGCTTGCACACCCTTATTTCGGGCCCGAACCATCCAGTGCAATTGTGGAGTTGTCAAGACCCCCATGTCCGTCGCAACAGCTCCGACAATTGAAGTGACCCCCTTCATTTTCATCCAAGTATATGCAAGTAAAATCAGCCAAATAAAATAAAATCTGGTACAAAATCCCATCATTTATGATTCTTGTACCCCCAATTGTGTTATTGACATAGTGGAAAATTGCAAACAAAATCCAGCCACGATGGCAATTGCAGGTAATTCAAAAACCTTAACATTGCGGCCGAAATCTCAGTTGCAGACAGTTTCTTAAAACCATGATGACTCTTGCACGCCCAAGGTTTTAAAAAACAATCTATGAGCATGCTTTCAGCAACATCGTCAAGGATTTTATCATGTCCACGAAAACTGCATCGGCCGCACTTGTCCCCGTGAAACTGCAATTTAAAACCTTGTACATACCTGTCTAGCTGCTTCAAGCAAAGCATCTCCACTAGGCCTAGTGTCTCTCCCCAAAAGCACTTCGGCATGGCTGACCCCATCCATCAAGATCCCTTCTTTCGCCACGAATTCATTTATCAACTGCAGGTGATACATACACACGAACATAACCACATTCACCGAACACAATTTATAAAAAATGGTAATGTGGGAATAAATAATTTGAGCCATTACTAACCACAAGAAGATGTTGGGGAGAAGGGGCATTGGCGAGAGCGTCGGCGAAGGGTTCCCAATGCTGCGAGAGCATTCCACCGTTAGGGTCAGCGATTTTGACTCCATTATCAGAAACTTTGTTGTGTGAGGCAGTGATCATGAGACCGATGATGGAACCGGTCTTGAGCGATCTAAGGGCTGCGAGGATTCCCACTCTGTAGACCGTCGATGGGAGAAGCGACGCATCGGCCCTGAAGCCGGCGGTGCCGTACGATAGCTTCACTCCTGACACGACCAAACGTAAGTGGGAAAAAACAACATAAAAGAAAAAGATTGTTCTGTCGCTATGAAGAGAAATGGAATACGTGAAAGAAATAACGAACCCTGAGGAGGCGAGAAGCGAGAAGAAGAGTTGAGAAGCAGAGACTGTTGTTCGTCGTTCATGGCGGAAGAGTTACAGATTGCTTCTCAGATTTGCCCGAAGTCATAAAAATTGTCAAAGTAAAGTGATATTCTTTTTTTATTTTTTTATATTCACGAATAAATAATATAGAATTTAATCTAGATCATAAGTACAATGTGTTCCATCAATGAGATAACTTTGGAACCACACATGTTATTAATTGTTGTTAGTTGTTTTTAATCATATTAAGCTATATTTAAATGAATAAATATGAATTCGTTTGAGCATTGAAATTTTCATAATTTAGAACAATAAATTTAAATTATAGAAATTTAAACAAATATTTTTCATTTATATTTTTCTCTTAAAATTTAATTGGGCTAAAATCAAAATACTATTAAATAAATCTCGATTTAGGCATTGTTGACTTACATAATTTTTTTTATTGTAATTTCTATCCTTCAATCTGGTAATTTTTTTTTAATAACCAAAGCTTATTTCTTAAGCTAAAATCAACCATTAACTTTTAGTTTTGATAGAAGAAACCTTTTGCACCATCTTATTTAAAATTGTTTTAAATAATTTTAGTGGAGAATTTTCTTTTATCGCATCAATAAAGAAAGTTAGACAAAAAAATTAATAATAGCACTTAATAGTCCAATAAAAAAATGTTGATTAATACCGATTTATAGTCAATTTAAAATTTATAATCGAATGATCATTGTTAATTTCTTTTACGTTAAGTGATTAACATAATTATTATTTTGTCACTTTGTAATTATCATCACATATATTTTATTATTTTATAAATTATAATTTATGATTTTATAATTTTATAAATATAATAATACGATGATATGACAATATAACTAGACGTGATGACAATATAATAATATGACGATATAATGATAACACACTATAACAATAAAATAAGATGAAGATTTAACAATATGACAATATAATGATATTATCATACGATGATATAATAATGATATGAATATATGAGGATATAACAATATAACGACATAAGGATGTGATATAATAGTAAGAGAATATAAAATATGACGATATAAAAAAATGATGGTATAACAATACAATAATATGATGATAGGATGATATAAACGATATGACGATATGACAATATAACGATACAATTATATAACGTTATATCATAACAATATACATTATAACGATATAACATGTGATAATGTGACAATATAGAGATATGACAATATAAATACATAAGACGTGACGATATAATAATATAACCATATAAATATGATGATATAATAATAAAATTATAAATTATAATTAATAAAATTTTAAAAATAATAAATTAATATAAAAAGTTAATAATAAAAATTCAATTAAAAATTTTTAAATGGTTAAGTACTTGATAAAAGATAAAAATTTATTAAATACTCAATTAAAAAAGTTATCAAACTTATCGTAAACTTAAAATATAATTAAACATTTTTTTGTAGTTTTTTGTCAATAATGACCGAGAAAAAACTTTATTGAATCTAGCTAGAAAGAGTATAGCAATATTTGGTTAAAAATGATTGACATGGAGTAATATTTTCAATTATTAACTATTACTTACTATTATTATTTTTTTATGTATAGTAATTAAAATAGTTTATTTGATAAATAATTAAATATGAATAAATTTGAATTATCTTATCAGAATAATATTAATAAATATAAATTTATAAAAATAATTTTTTTACTTTTATTATATTTTAAATTAAATTAAATTTTATTTTTTATTTAATATTTAACAATTTTATATTTTTCTACCATTTCAGATTACGTTTTTATCGTTGAAGCGAATTATATATATATATATATATATATATATATATTATATATTTTCAATTAATATTATTTTGTGTTAATAACATAATTTCATAAATGATAAATGTAGGATATTTTATATTTTATATTAATCGTGAAATTTCATATTCTTAATAAAAATAAATAAAATATAAATATATAAAGTAAATAAAAATAACAAATACATCATCTAATAAAAATTAAACCGTTTCAATTAAAAAATAAAAAATATTTAATAAAAGAAAAAGGTTAGGTTCGGAGGAGGCATTACATTACACATAACACAGCACATAGAGAGAAGACAACTTTAGCCAAAAACAAAAGCATGGGTTTACTATGGTGGCGAAAGGGGAATAAACCCCAAATCCAAGAAAATTCCCAACCAAACCCATCCTCCTCGATTCTCAAATCCAATGCCGCAGATACAACAAAACTCCTCGCTGAGGCCACAGGCATGAACGGCGCCGTCGAAGTTCCCCGACCACCCAACGCCGCCGTGTCGATTTTCGAGTTCGGCTCCGTCGCCGCCTCCAACGACAAGGTCACGCTAGCCGGCTACTGCCCCGTATCAGAAGACTTCGAGCCCTGCCGCTGGGAGATCCTCCCAGCAACTCAGTCCAACGCGCCTCAGTTTCGCGTAGTTTTTTGATCTCATCTCTCTCTTCTACTTCTTCTGCTTATGCTTACGGGATTCAATTTTATCTACTTTTTTCTATAAAATCACCTAAATTCTCCTATCTCTTGTACCTTTTTCCATCTTTCTTTTCCTTTCGTCTTATTTGCTAACATTGATGGATGCATGAATGCCATATATTCTGAGATTCATGAATTCTCCCTTCTCATTTTGGGTTAACTGTTTGTAATAAAAAAATTCCAATGGAGTTAGGGTCCCATCATACATATGTCATAGGTTCAAATTACTCTTACCTACTCGTGAGAAAGAAATCACACAGAATAACATGCTTGTCTTGGTTCACTGCTAGTCCTGTGTGGGTTATACTAACTTTTTCCCAAATCTGGCTTTAGGATCATTAGGATCGATGATATTGGTAATTGTTTCTATGTGTAGAAAAAAAAAACGGATTAGGCTTTTAAATGATTTATCGAAGATGCTTTTTCTTTGGGAGGATATTGCAGTGACCATGTTCCTCTGATGGGTCATTCTTTCTTTCATAGACACCAGATTCATCAGAACTTATTATTATGTTGTCCTCGTAAGTCATAACTTATTCCGCCAGTAACTCATTCTCTAAATTTTAGTTTACTCATTTTCTGCTGTGTTTGGTTTGTTGAATATACCAAACTGCGGTGGCAAAATAAGAAAATAAGTTCTTTGTATTATTTGGTGCAGTAATCGATGCATAAGAAAATAATTTTATCTTTACTTCCAAATTCTCGAGGACAGAGATTAAGCATAATCAATTTTGTAAACTTTCATCAAACACACCTTCAAAAGTTTGTTTTCATGGCATTATTCACATTCAAACTCAAACTCAATAACAAGCAAGTCAAGCAGCGGTAAAAAAGATCATCCCCTATTTAGGAATCTAATGCTCCTTTTACATGTTCTTACAAGCCCAGCCATATCCCAAATTTAGAAACGATAAGTTGACCTAAAAGCCCTGCCACTGATAGAAGGATCTGGTTTCTCATATTTTCTTCCCTTTCTCGGTTATGTTTTACTTTTTTAATATGATAACAATACTTTGGAATTTTTAAAAAATGTATATTGAATTTATAAGAACTAAAATGTTTGTTAGTGCTAAAAGCATTTATACATGTTTTTTTAAAACTAAATAGTAAATTATGGTTTTTATCTAAAAAGTTAAATGTTTGTCTGAAAATATTATTATTATATTCAAAATAATTAAAAGACACCCGCAAGACAGTCATTTGTTTTTGATAGTATGTTTTAATTAGTGATAAAGATAAAGTAAAATATAATAGAATGAGATGGATTGTAGGAAATATAGTAAATAATTCATTTGAAATAAAGATTAAACATAATTGAATATATTTTCTTTACTTTCATCTAACTTTTGTTCTTAATTATATAGAAGATTTGTTCTATAACACGCATATTCGTTAAGATGAAGACAAAATAGAATCGGTCACGCGTCATATTTTTTCCATTTTATTTTTCATTGTTAATGTTATAGATTGAATAAGTGGATAACTTTTATTTTGACTTCATTCTTCTCCACTCGACAACCTACCACCAATTCAAACGTAAAGCAGCATTGAAGTAATGAAATTTTATAAATTTTTCATGAAAGTTATTTACATAAAAAACAACATCTCAACAACTTCAAAGTTTTTTAATTTTTATTTTTAAAACTAATATTTTCGTTAATTTTTCTTCTTTAATAATCATTGGTGCAAATACTTTCTCTTTAATGAACAAGAGTTAGTTGTTAATAGAATTTTAACACAAAACCAACCTTATATAATATTATTAGATGTTTTTTCTTTCTTTCTGGCAAGCAGTGATTGTTTTATTTTTGGAGACTTTGACCAGATTGAATCTAAAGACACCATAACAATTCAGTTTAACTGAATTCAATCAGTATTTGTTTTTGGTGGATTTTTTTTTTTTTTTCAAAACAAATGCACTGAAGTTAAACATCTGAACTTATATATGCTACTTACAAGTCCTATCTAAAAATGCTGGATTATCAAAAGTCTTAAAATTTCAAGGTGATATATAATTTCTCTTGTCATTATGGTAACAAATACTATACTATTGATAGTCTATTTTTCACAGCATTAATCCAAACAAAATTCGATATATATAGTTGCTTAACTACTAACTATTTAAAGTTTTGCAAAATTAACTATTTAAAGTAAAGTCTAAGTTTTTTTTTTATCTGTGGATGATTTATGTGAGAAAGCAATGAAATTATTATTATTATTATGAAGGCATTGAAAAAAAATTAGATTTGTGTTTAAATTACAGTAACACAAATATGTTGAGCATGGTTGAGAGAGAAAGGAGGAAATCTGAATGAGGAGAGACATATCGTTAAGGTGTGTTGTGTTGTGTTGTATGAGGGGCTGTGAAAATGGCGCCAGTATCAGCTCTTGCAAAGTACAAACTGGTGTTTTTGGGTGACCAGTCTGTGGGAAAAACCAGCATCATCACACGTTTCATGTATGACAAATTTGACAACACTTATCAGGTCATCAATCAGATCCACTTTCTCAGCCACTTTTAACTTTCCATGTCTTTTACCTTCAATTACCCTCTTCATCATCATCATCATTGATCTGAATATATCATATATGTTTTAGGTATTCAAATGTAGGTTTAATAGATCAGGTTGGGGGATCACGGGTTTCAATTTGTGATGGTTGATCATATAGGGCAATGCAAGTGTTAAAGGAATTTTGTGTTCTTGTACGTAAGGTTATCAGAAAGTTGTGTTATAACCATAATGCGCTTGAAAATTTGGCACAGTATAGATTTTATGATTTTCTTTTGCTTGTACTTATTATTATTTTTTCCAAACAGGCCACGATTGGTATTGATTTTTTATCAAAAACTATGTATCTTGAAGATCGAACTGTTCGACTGCAGCTGTGGTAAGATGTTGCATGTTGGAAATTCTATCAGGAACGAAAATAAGGGAAGTAGTGTAAAAAAAAATAAAAAATGCTAGTTATTGGTTAATCAGTGTGAGGTTCATGAAGCTTGCTTAAAGGATTCCTTCATTTAATATTCTGTTTTTAATTTTCTTCCCCACAAAGCCTTTCTTGTTTTTATGATGACAGGGATACAGCTGGTCAAGAAAGATTTAGAAGTCTTATTCCAAGCTACATTCGGGACTCATCTGTTGCTGTCATTGCTTATGATGTTGCAAGTATGCAATTTATTTAGGGTTTTTTCCCTTCACCTATTCCTTTCTCTTTTTTTTTTCTGATTTTTAACAACAACAATAATAATAAAAGCAGATACATTTTTATTCGATTTTGTTATGAAATAGGCCGTCAGACATTCCTAAACACATCAAAGTGGATTGAAGAGGTTCGCAGTGAGAGAGGCAATGATGTTATTATTGTACTTGTTGGGAACAAAACTGATCTTGTGGATAAGAGGTAAGAGATGTTGCATGTTTGATTTACGTTGTTGTTTTGATGTCTTGTAAAAGTGTTGTTTTAAATTTTCTGATGCCACCTTTTACTTATGAGCAATATAATTTGCACGAGTCTTTAGGCAAGTCTCTACAGAGGAAGGGGAAGCCAAGTCTCGTGAACTAAACGTGATGTTTATTGAAGCTAGTGCCAAAGCTGGTTTTAATATAAAGGTAATCCTCTTCTACTTTTGCAATATTTGTGTAAGATGAAATTAACCACATTTCATATTGTGGGTAGAGTGTTGCAGGCCAAGTGTTTGAGATTTTGCCTATTTACTGGTTTTGAGTTATTGACATGTGAAACCTATACTTAGGCCCTGTTCAGAAAAATTGCTGCTGCATTGCCTGGAATGGAAACACTATCTTCCACAAAACAAGATGACATGGTTGACGTGAACCTGAGATCTTCTGGTGGCCATGACTCTCAACCTGATTCAGGGGGATGTGCTTGCTGAATGTGCCTAATCTTGAAGTTCTGTAACTTTTTGCTCTGTTCTACTTCTTTTCAAATGTAAAGGTTCATTTGTGTTTTAGACTTTTTACACCATTTTATAACAGAAACTACAGATGACAGATAGAACAACTAATACTGTTACACTTGGTTGTTTAGTTGTTGGCTATTCATTGTTACTTTATCATTTTTGAAATCTGAAATGTAAACATTCACAATTCACTTTCTTCTTCATGATTGCTTAAAGAGATCCAGAGATGCCCACACATGCATTTGTAGATGCAACACAACGCAATCAATAGTGATTAAAGAAACCATCTGAGTTAAATAATCTTAAATGAGATAACTACTACAATGAAGTTTGGTAACATGCATATTACATAAACAAATATGTTAATTGTGTGACTTTTTACATTTTGAAAAGCTTTCCATCGTTGAAAGTATTAAAATATAAGGTTAATTTTGTAAGACCCTATAAAATGGCGTTTTAAGAGTGATAGTGGTTTAAAAATAGTGAGACTCGATTATTTTAATATTAAAAGGTTTTAGTATAAATAGAATTGTTATAAACGAGTTTCATTATTTTAAAACACACTATCTCTCTAGAAACCACTTTTCTAGAGTTCTCTGACTTCTCTCTAGAGGTTCTGTCTCTCTGGTCATCTGATTGAAGAACCGAGACCGTAGGATTGATCCTCTCGGCAAGCTCTTCAAATTGGACCG
>Ga0214543_1005380_pt1 | contig 23607 bp, 12 predicted proteins | sample CNSS2metaG_FD_160094 | JGI IMG/M metagenome (GOLD analysis project Ga0214543, IMG submission 160094) | Root nodule microbial communities from cowpea collected in UCLA plant growth center, Los Angeles, California, USA - CNSS2 | ecosystem: Host-associated > Plants > Roots > Nodule | place: USA... | reverse complement strand
TTGCGCTTTACCGATGGGCCGATGGGATTGCGATGCAAGGAATCCCACCGCTGTTGCTTAACCGATGGACCGATGGCCCCTCGAGGTTAAAAGACTCGACGTTACTGTTTTACCGATGGACCGATGGGGTGGGTATAATCAAATCATTATGTTTTACCGATGGACCGATGAATGGGTATAATTATTATGTTTTACCGATGGACCGATGGATGGGTATAATCATTATGTTTTACCGCTTATCCGAGGGTCTCATATTTCATGTAATTCGTTCGACCGATGGTCACCTGGGGGTCAGTAGCGGACGAGCGACCGATTGGCCAAAAGTATTTCAATAACGTTGTTTTCTTCATTTAATCTGCTTCAATTTAAAAGTGATTATAGGCGGCAGAAGAAAAAAACTTGATTTTAATTTTTTTTTTTTTGTATATTTTGATGTTGCAGTTTCATGGGAACACACATTTGCAACATTTGTTGAGACGAGGAAAGAAAAAACAATCAAACAAACCGTATGCGAATGGCGCGATTACCGGATAGTTGCCACATGCCAGCGCAAATCATTGCCATATCCAATAATAAATAAAATGTTCTCTTAAATTATCATTTTAAATATCTGAGGCTTGTTAAATATAATTTTAGTTGTTAGGTGTTAGGTTTCGTGTAATTATATCCAACATCTTACATCTGAAAAATAAGTAAGCGAAAAATAAATATTATTTTTAAAACGAGCTCTTTCTTTTTTTTTTAATGATTGTTTGATGGTTTGACTAAAACATACTGCGTTTTTTTAAAAAAATAAATAAAAGAAAAGGTCTCTGTCTTCTCAGTGTACACACAGTTGGGAAATGAATGAACCATAAAACACAGCTCAGAGATGCAGTGTGAAGAATGAAATAAGGAAACCGTGTGGTTTTATTCTCTTAGATTCCCACAATACCGTTTCCAAACCGTGTATTCGATTTAAGAATCCAACAAGAACCTCACTACATAATGTTGTAATGCACTACATAGTTTAATTTTGCAAATCCGAACCATGGATTGTTGGAAAAATGTTTGGGTTTTGTTGGTTGAAACTTAAGACGATAAAACACTTCTAAGTGAAAGTTTTTTTTTTAATAGGAATGCAATGAACCCACGAAACACCATGATTGTGAGTGCTAACCTTTCCAATGTTTATTCTGCATAAAAAAAATGAATTTGTTCTTAGATGCTGATTGCTCTGAATCTTAGCAAAGAAGCATTGTGGAAAAGGCACTCACTCTTCACATTCTTATCCCAAAGCATAAAAATAAAAAATAAACATTAAATTCAAATAAAAAGCTCCCACGGTATAAAGTAAAGTAAAAAAATAAAATAAAAAAATCTTGTCATGTGTTATTAATTTATTTAAAGTGAAAATAGTAACATTCCACGTAAATCTAAAGTGTCACACGTTGAATCATAGGACTAGGTAACGGGTATTTTATTTGTGTTTTTTTTTTTTTCTCTTATGAAATGCCACCAAAGTTCGATATAAAAGGGAAAGTATAGAAGCTAGAAAGAGCCATTTTTGAGTAGAGAGTGGGTAGTGTGAGCAAACCAAACAGATCCTAAGAATGGATACAATTAAGTCATTCAAAGGCTACGGCAAAGTTGACGAGTTGGAGCAGCAAGCCTATCAGAAGAAGACACGTAAGCGCATCATAATCATCACAGTGTCTTCCATCGTTCTAATTGCGGTCATCATCGCTGCGGTTGCAGGGGTCGTCATACACAACCGCAACAACAAATCTTCGCCCTCATCTGACTCGGCGCCGCAAACTCAGTTGTCTCCGGCCGCGTCACTCAAAGCGGTGTGCGGCGCCACTCGCTACCCTAACTCCTGCTTCACCTCCATATCCTCGTTACCGGAATCCAACACCACCGACCCGGAGCTCCTCTTCAAGCTCTCGCTGCGCGTCGCCATTGACGAGCTCTCCAAGCTCTCCAGCTTCCCTTCCAAGATTCGCGCCAATGCGGAGCACGACGCGCGTCTGCAGAAGGCGATCGACGTCTGCAGTTCCGTCATCGGCGACGCGCTGGACCGCCTCAACGACTCGATCTCCGCGCTCGGAACCGTCACCGGAAGGATCGTTTCTTCGGCGAGCGTCAGCGACGTGGAGACGTGGCTCAGCGCGGCGCTCACGGACCAGGACACGTGCCTCGACGCGCTCGGCGAGCTGAACTCCACTGCAGCTCGCGGCGCTCTTCAGGAGATCGATACCGCCATGAGGAACTCCACGGAGTTCGCGAGCAACAGCTTGGCTATCGTGACGAGGATCCTGGGATTGCTGTCGCAGTTCGAGGCGCCGAATCACCACCGGCGGCTGCTAGGGTTCCCGGAGTGGCTGGGCGCGGCGGAGCGAAGGCTGCTGGAGGAGAAGAACAACGACTCGACGCCGGATGTTGTGGTGGCGAAGGACGACAGTGGACAGTTCAAGACGATCGGCGAGGCGCTGAAGTCGGTGAAGAAGAAGAGCGAGAAGAGATTCTCGGTGTACGTGAAGGAAGGGAGCTACGTGGAGAACATCGATTTGGATAAGAACACGTGGAATGTGATGATCTACGGTGATGGCAAGGACAAGACCATCATCGTCGGTAGCCGGAACTTCATGGACGGAACTCCGACTTTCGAAACTGCAACTTTCGGTAATCACTTTACTTATAATTTCTTTCTTTCTTTATTTTCTGCATTTTTTTTATCACCAGTTACCTTGTTTTTAATGCAATGTTTGAAAAGGTTTAGAATGATTCTAATTTTCTATTGGGAGTTTGGTTTGATTATTCTCCCTTCAATACTTTGGCATGATTTTTTATTTTCTGTGTGCATAATAAGATTAATGGAAAATGAAAACAAATTGATTGGTATAGCTACAATTAATTTGAGTGATCAATAGATAAAATAGAATTTGTGAGGATTCATCATTTATATGAAAAAAAAAAAAAAAAAGGTAGATGGAGAAGCATGTGGCAAGTGCGTTAGCGAACCACATGGTATGAAGTGTGATCATGTGTGGACACTCGCACAATTGGCTGTTTGTCTGCTCTTTCAGTAACACGACCCATCAAGCATTATGCTGTTTTCTGCATCATTCATGGCCTCCCATGTGATGTCTGCAGTACCTTCTCATACCTAACAACATCCACCCATATCCAACATCCATAAATGCTGTCTTCAGACAACAGATATGGATTTAGGTGTTGACCTATTTTGTTACGCTTGAAACGATGATGTTTGTACAAAAATTAACAAATTAATAACTCTTGCATTAAACACAGGAATATCACCACCTATAAAACTAACAGGAACTTGTTACTTTTCGCAGCTGTTAAAGGCAAGGGATTCATAGCCAAAGACATAGGGTTTGTGAACAATGCAGGAGCTTCAAAGCACCAGGCAGTGGCATTAAGATCTGGGTCAGATCGCTCTGTGTTCTTCAGATGCTCTTTTGATGGCTTCCAAGACACCCTCTATGCTCATTCCAACCGCCAATTCTACCGTGACTGTGACATTACAGGCACCATAGACTTCATCTTCGGCAATGCTGCAGTTGTGTTCCAAAATTGCAAAATAATGCCGAGACAGCCCCTACCAAACCAGTTCAACACCATCACAGCTCAGGGGAAGAAAGACCCTAACCAGAACACTGGAATTATAGTTCAGAAATCGACGATCACTCCTCTGGGGAACAATCTCACAGCTCCCACATACCTTGGTAGGCCATGGAAAGATTTCTCCACCACCGTCATCATGCAATCTGAGATTGGGTCGTTCCTGAATCCGGTGGGGTGGATGAGTTGGGTCGCTAATGTGGAACCTGCAAGTACCATCTTCTACGCGGAGTATCAGAATACTGGGCCTGGAGCTGACGTGTCCCAGAGGGTCAAATGGGCCGGGTATAAGCCCACTCTCACGGACAGCGATGCAGATAAGTTCTCTGTGCAGTCCTTTATCCAAGGCCCTGATTGGTTGCCTAGTGCAGCTGTACAGTTTGATTCTAATCTGTGATACAAACATACACTCATGTTTAACTTGTCTTTTTAATCACGCTCTTCTAACATGTATTTTGCTCATTTTTTTGACCTACTCTTTATTGGTTTATGAAATTTTTCTACACATTAAGGTTTGAAAAATATGTCAAATTTTTCAGATGAAAAAAGAAGAAGGAAGAATGAATATGTTAACTACTGTTTGAATATTCTGCCAGCTTGGTAAACAATTGCATGTCAGTTAAAGCATTTATAGTGAAAGGAAAAATTGTAAGGTTATTGAATATGCCATTGATTGTTTATGAAGATTATTTTAAGTTAGAAAAACATTAACTTGATAGAATGTATGATGTAAAAAAATTGTTTATGCTGACATGGTTTGTTTCGTGGATTGTTTAGAATTTGTATGTTATAAAGATGAGACATTTATAAATAAATATTTTGGGTATTTATATGCAATTTAACGGTAAGACAAGTAAAATTAAATTAAAGAACGATTATGCTCAAATAAACAAATATGGGTAAAGGTCTTTGATAGTTATGATAGTTAGTGTTAGGACATTTTCAATATAAATTAGTTGAAATTAAGTCTAGATTTATTATAAGTGAAGCTAGAAAGTCTTTAAAATTACTTTAATCTTAACATAATGGACTAAGGATAGTTGACGAGTAATTAGTCATTTTTAAATGTTTATCTATCAAAACTGTCATTTTAATCAATTAGGTAAATTCTTAACAAGAAACATTGCTTTTATGATCATATCAATTCATTAAGTATATAATATAATCGATTAATTAAGTGAATTTTAAAAAATTGATTTTCTATGTATTAGTGATTAGTTCAGTAAATAATCAATTGTGTTAGCGATTTCAGTTAATTATTCATGATATTATTTGAATTTATATCGTTTGAAACATTCTTATTTCAATGTTAACTAGAATATATTTGAAATGTTAAATAAATTTAATATTTTTTTGTTAAAATAATTAAATTTATGTATTTTTAAATTTGAGTGACTAAATTGAGTCGGACTTTTAAATAATGACTAATTTTAATTTCACTTAAAGTTAAAAGACTAAAAATATATTTAAACCTTTAAACTTTAATGCTATTAATCCATTAAGATACTTATATAATGGATTAATCTCAGCAAACACATTTTGTTTAAAAGCTATATTTATTTTCCCATTTAAACAACAAATTTTTGAAATCTAAAAGTTAAAAAGAGATATTATAGCATTTGTAGAGATAATATTATTGGGTTTCTCGTGTTCATCAAGATTTAATGAATCAAGATTCAAGTGTTCTAAAAACTTCTTACTTTTAGTATAGGTTTGAGCCGTAAAATCTTTACGATAATATTCCCTCAAATGAAAAATTGATGCATGACAATTGTTTATCCAATTAAACTTACCTATAGGAGAAGGCTACTCTCGAAAAATAACAAAATACCTAATGTGGATCTATGTGATAATCATCTATAAGAGAAGGTTATTCTTGTAGAAGAAGATGAATTGGACTATAATGAAAAATATTTTTTTATCAAAATATTGAAAAATAAATCAAATATATAAATTTAAAATTATAAAAAAAAATCACGAAAAGAAAAATACGAATGAAAAAAAAAGTAATTTAGCTTATTACTTTTGTAGTTCTAGTTTACTTTACTCACTATTTCCTTTTCCATGTAACAATGTAATAAAGTGTGAGATAAATAATTAAAAACTTTCAATTATATGTCAATTAAGTAGTACATTGTTATAAATATATTATACATTTTCTATCAAAATATCAAAAGAGAATACACTTCCCAAAATTACACAAGGACAGTTACAAGTTTAACTCTATGAAATCACGAGCCCATATTCTTTCTTGGTTTTTGTTGTTGTGTTGTCATCTGTTGAACATTAAAAATACATTGTGTTGTTATTTTAAATATTTTTTAATATATTTTAAAACGTCAAAATTAGTGGTAATTAATATATTATGGAAACACAGTAGAAAAACAACACAACAAAATTCAGTAGATAATCCAAATTCATGAAATCACTAATTACCTTTTACTGACCTGGATAACTTGTAGGATTCAACTTCTACATAAATATTTGATGATATCTAAACAATGGTATAATCCATCTTGTAAATTACTATAAACTTGGACTATAATTATAAGATCTGTCCTTAATTCTTGAATTAAATATGTATTATACAACCATGAGACAAATTTCTTAATTAAGTAAAGCTTACAAAGTTCATTTGTCGGAGATATACCATAAATTTACATTAAGAAACGATAACTTTTTTTTCTCTATTTTACAAATATTATTTATTCTTATTTGATATTATCTTCCCCTATTTTCTTTTTTAATTATTTTACCCCTATATAACAAATAATTATTAAATAGTACTTTTTCTTTTTACAATAATCACAAGTTATAGCATACAATATTTCAACCATCTCCTTTCTTTTGCATCAAATCAAATGCATGTTTTTTGTATTTGTTTCTTTCTTTTTACTTATTTATAGGTTTTGATCTTTTTCACAAATATCAATAATTAAAAATTATAGGTTTTGACAATATATATAAAATATCTTTTATGCAGAATGAATATTATTGGATTGTAGAAGTTGGCAATTAATTTGGCAGTGGCCATTTTATGATTTGTGGACCCAAAGGCAAGTAATGTACAAATTCTGATATACAAAAGTCAATTATGGACTCTGAAGAAGTCATTAAGAAAATCATAGAAAACAGAGACAGAAATTGGACAAAAGAAGAAAAAAAAAAGATGAAATGCAACATTTTATTCCCCACACTACAAACAACCATCGAAGTAATTTGATCCACAGATTACAAATCCACAGTATTCAATTCAAAATTTCAACTATCACTCCCCCTCAAAAGCATAAAAAATAATGATTATTAAATTTAAATATTAATCCCACCTTATCATAGGTTAGGTTAACAAAGTTAAGAGGATTATGATTCAACCCTATTCATCGTCAAATTTTATAAATTTGAAATATTAAAGTCTGATTTTTTTTTTTCTTTAAAAGAAATCGAGTTTCAACTATGTGAATAAAAAAAGCAGCTAAGAGGTGATACTTTATTAAAATAGTCAATTATATTTCTTGATATAGATTATTCATCAACGAATTAAGTTATAAAAAAAAGTACTTATATGTAAACTACAAATTTATATAAATACTCTAAAGCTAGTAATATGGTACATTCTTTACATAGATGGAATCATTTTCGTATTTTTCAATTCACTCTTTTCAAAGCCATCATGTGAGGGAATATGTATTGTAATGCATAAAGTTAATTTTATTCGTCAAGCTGAAAGTAAAATCTGTGTTGCTATTTTGGAAATAATTGGTAAATGTAAATGATATTAAAGTATAAACATTTTGAAATATCCATCATTGAGTGCACTGAAAAGGTACTAGTTAATTATGTAAAAAAAAAAAGTGGTCATTGTACCATAAAGATCAAATAAAATATCCAAAATCTCGAGTAAGTGTCCTTTTGTGAAAATTTTGACCTAACTAGTATGGTCTCTTTTTTTAATTCCTTTAATAGCATATTGTAGGTAGTATTTAGTTTTCAAAGAGCCCAATTTTGACATATAATTGGACAAATTGCAGTTGAAAATTAATTGGAATTCGATTCTCAAGAAACTAAATTCCGGATTTGGTTTTCATATATTTATTTTTTATTTAATTATGAAGGAAGGAAAAATTAGAGGAAAATAAGTAAGAACTTAAATAAGTTGAGGACAAAAGTTTCAATAAAAGTATATAAATATGATGGTTATTTGTAAAATAAAATTGAGAAATGAAAATATTTGTAGTAATAATAATATAGGAAGAACGAAGTAAGGTGTAGAAATTCAAAAGAATTAAATTTTTGGAAAGTGCTTAATTTAAGAAGTTAATTTTGCAAGAATAAAAAGTTTTTATTTAAAAAATGTCTATATATTTTGAAGTAATTATAAGTAAAATTATAGTATGAGCAGTTGTTTGTTTATAAATAAAATTCCTATTTAGAAAATGTTAAAAATTACAACACATAATTATTAAAATGTTAAATATGTTTTTAGTTCTTAAATTTTGATAATAAATTAAAATTCGTTTATATTCCAAACTTTAATACATTATAGTTCTTAAACTTAAAAATAAATATATATAGTCATGTTAATCTAATTATGGAGTATATGTTATTGAGTGCGCGTGAGTGTATCAGTTACGTTACCGGCGTATATAAAATAGTAGTGCGTAAAATCGATTACGTATTTGATGTGTGTGAACACCGGTTACGTAACTGGTATTATAGGTGTGAATAATATATTTATTACTAATTAATAATATAAAATATATCTCCTTTTATATATATAATAATTGTTAAAAATATAATGATTAATAATATAGATAAAATAATAATTATTATTAGTAATAGTTCATGTATATAATAATTAAAATATATAATAATTAATAACAATTTAAAATATTGTTAAATTTTAATATTTTTAATTCATTTAATAATCATTTAATTTTATTTTTATAATTAATGATATTTTAGTAATCTTTAATTTTTTTAGTTTACAATATCACTCAAATCATTCATTAATTATCATAAGATTCATCTTTAAATTCACTGACTTTATCATCTAATTCTATTTAAAAAAACATAATATCTATCTACTTAAATTTATACAAATTTATCTTCACGGATTCCATTGGTATGATGGATTCCATTGGTATGATGTGAAATTTCTTATGAATCCAACCTATTACAATCCTATAAAATTAAGAAAAAATTTATTTTGACACTACTTTTCCCAGATAACTACTATTTGACGCCAACTTTTTCTAATAAAATATTATTTTAAATAATATTAATTTATATGAGTGTTAATTGAAAGTATTGGCATTATTTGGAAATATTAATAAAAGAGTAGCACAACTAATGTTAACTCCTTCGTAGTGTTGCATAACATAACCCAAGTATTACAATGCATAAATAAAATGAAAAAAAAAGTCATTCAAATGTTAACATCCACTTAGAGTGATTAATCCCTAAATTATGCATGATTCAATACATCAAATATGTGAGAAGAATATTGCACAAATTATCAGTTGCAAAAATACTCGACTTTTATATTAAAACGTCAACATAAACACTAATAAAAACAACATTAAACTTTTTATCCAAACGAAAAATTTACACAAACTACCCTTCAAATAATTGATTTGTAACTTCATTCAAACACAATATCTATTTAATGATCATAATATCAAAAGATATAGATTTCTCTAATAATTTAATTTCATGTATATTAATATTCATTCATTATCTACTTCTAATATACTTCTTTCCAAATTTAATTATGTTAATTATATATATATATATATATATATATATATATATATTAAATCCTACGATAATAAAATATTTCAAACCAGTTTTTAATTTTATTAGTTAAAAATTTATTTAAATTTATAAACATCACTATTATAATAATAAATTATAAACAAAAAAAAATGTTAATCCAAAAATATTTTTCTGTAATTTTGTCTTACCTTTCCATATTTTTTAAAGAATTTTTCCAATTCGTCAACTGAATAGTTAATTTCCCAATTCATTACACAAAACTCAATAATTTCAATGATACTAAACACTTTCTAAATTTTTCTACCATTATTTTCCTTTCTTCTTAAATTTTTCTTACTCCCACATTTCCTCTATTCAATTCTCCTTAAAACGTGTCTACTCCTAAAAAAAATATTTCTTCCAAGTTTCATTTATCTAAATTTATATATTACATACCATTGGAATAGTGTACTATTGGGAATAGAAAAAAGTCACGTGATGTCTGGATGAAAAATTCTTACTTTATTCCGTTACACTGCATTAAAAAAAAAAGTTATTATTCATAACAAAAAAAATAATTGATATGAATGCTACAGTAAAAATTGATCCAACAGAATTTATCAAATGAAAACACGTCACAAAGAGAAAAAAGGAAGGTATAGTACTTAATTCTACTTATAGTGCATGGAGGGCTGAGATTTTGACAGACAGGGCTGCGTGGATGTTTGAGGTTTGAGGTTTGAGGTGGAAAGTTCTCCAAGGGAACAAACAAAGTCACACATTGTTTCTTTCTAGATACACGCACGCGCCTTCTGTCTCTTCTCAACTTTGTGATCACATTCCGACCGTCAAATCTCCATCTTCCCCTTTGTATATATAACCCTCACAATGCGGAGAACCGCTGCAGACAGATTCAGGCACCTTTTCAATCGTTCATTTCTTCTTCATCGTCATCATCATCACAATCATAATCACCCTCCCTTTCCTGCTTCTTCCTCTCTCTCTTCTCGCTCTCCGTTTTCCCCCTATCGTTTCTTCTTTTCTACTCCCTTTTCTTCCATGGCTTCTGATTCGCCTTTCCCTGTCACTGCTCAAAACATCAACCCCAAGGTCCGTGTTGCCTTCGATTCTCTTTTCACTGCCATCATGCATGTCCTTTTTTCGCTTTCTCATTTCTGGGTGTGCTAAAGTTACAAGCTTTGCCCTGTGTGATCGTGTTTTTTTTTATCTGGGCAAGAGCGTGGTGTCGAGTTTGTGTTTTCGGGGTTTTCTTTCTTGGTTTTTGCGCGCTGTGTAACGTCTTTCTTTGTCGAAGGATCGACCTTTGATTTAATTATAGCTTTTTAAAGACTTGCGAATTATTATTGTTGTTGATCCGTGAGTCAGGTTTGACACTGATCTTTTTTCTGCGTTGTTTTCTGTCTAGTGGTGTGACCGATGACCTAGTTATAGCTCATTCATTTTTCTATATTATATGCCCAATTGAGTGTTGAATTACTTTCTAATTGTGTTCAACCCTGGGATTTGGTGAAAAGAGTAGTGGCAAAAAGAGATTCTTTTTCATTTTCACCGTACTTCCAATTGAGGATATATCTTTGTTGTCTACTTTAGGCTGTTTTAATGGATTTTGAAACTTTTTATTTATTTAAAAAGTGTGATCGTGTGCTAGAATATTTCCCCACTTGTTTCTTGTTCTTTCAGATAAGTTGGTTATGTCACCAATTTTCATATTTTATTTGGTAATTTGAAACTATGCATTTTTGTTGTCTAGGTTCTGAAATGTGAGTACGCTGTTAGAGGAGAGGTTGTCACACTTGCTCAGGTACTGTGATTTGACTGTATATATTCAAATTAGGCCATTAATGTAAAAAGTATTTTTTCCTTGGTTTATTCCAAGATGGATACATTTTACACCTTACTTAGCATTGACAAAATAAGTTGATAACTGGTAAGCTAAGTTGACAGTGATCTCTGACATGAAATTATTGGCATGGCTTTTACTGTAATATAGCTTGAAATTGATCACTTCAGAATTTTCTATGGACAATTGTTACAATACTTTCTGCTTACAACGCCTTAATATTGCAGAATTTGCAAAAGGATTTACTGGCCAATCCCGGTTCTCATCCATTTGACGAGGTACTTCTGAAATAGGATTTTGTGTTTTTCTTAACTCACAGGAAGATTTGTAAGGGGATCTTCTATAAAGCTTCTTATGTGCATGGTGTTCATGCAAGGGGTGAACCCACTGTGTAGCGGACAGTCCTATCTTGTATTAGTAAAGTTGTAATAGATTAATTCCACAACTTGAACATCTGAATTTCCCATCATAGGGTGAAAACTCCAATTAATGTCCCAAGGCTATCCTTCTATGATTACCTATTTCTTTATATTCTTAATTCTTTGGATCAAATGTATTAATTAGGCTATCCTTCACATTTCTTTTTTTCTGAATATAGATACTCTACTGCAACATTGGAAATCCTCAGTCTCTTGGCCAGCCTCCAATAACTTTTTTCCGAGAGGTTTGCTGTTTATAATTTTGTGCAGTGAATGTAGCAAAATACAAATTAAGCAATACTTATTATGACAATCTCATCTCTGTCAGGTTCTTGCATTAACTGATCATCCAGCTATATTGGACAAAAGTGAAACACAGGGTTTGTTCAGGTACCGGCAAACTAAGATTTTTTTGATGTAACAAATGTATTAGAGTATGAATCATATGACTGGAGTGGTATTTTCAATTTGATTATAATGTATAACAAACTTCTTTTAGTCATTGGCATTTTTAGTTCAGTTTTGTAATGTTGTAGTTTACAATCAAGTGGAACAGAATAAAAGTTCTAACTTGACCTTTGGCATATTGCAGTGCTGATGCAATAGAACGAGCTTGGAAGATTGTGGAACAGATTCCTGGTAGAGCAACGGGTGCATATAGCCACAGTCAGGTACCTATTGGGATATCAAATATGGTTTATTTCTATGCTATAAGAGGCAGGGCCATGAAATTGTTCATATTTCCATGTCAGGGTGTCAAGGGTCTGCGTGATACAATAGCTGCTGGAATTGAAGAGCGTGATGGTTTTCCTGCCAATCCTGATGACATTTTCATGACAGATGGCGCAAGCCCTGCAGTATGTCTCTACTTTGCCGTTGATATTTACTATATGGTTTTAGATGATTATGAGAGTTTGTTTCATTTATAATCTGAATAAGTTTTAAAAACAATTATTTCTTTGTTTTCAGGTCCATAATATGATGCAACTACTCATTAGGTCGGAAAATGATGCTATTTTGTGTCCCATTCCACAGTATCCTCTATACTCAGCCTCAATTGCCCTCCATGGTGGCTTCTTGGTAGTTTTTTCTCCATACAATTGCATAATGCAAAATTTAATTTGGTCAATGTTTTGATGCTTTTCTTTTTTATGATGTTTGTTGGTTGTATGTGCCATCTTTGAAAGGACAAATAAGAAAAATGGTCTATGTAAAAGTTTACATAATACTTTGGTTGGAGTATTAGTTTAACTTTGGTATTTTTTTCTAAAGGTACCTTATTATCTAAATGAAGCAAGCGGTTGGGGATTGGAAATACCTGAACTCAAGAAGCAATTGGACGCTGCCAAGTCTAAGGGCATCAATGTTAGGGCTTTAGTTGTTATAAATCCTGGAAATCCAACGGGGCAGGTGAGCTACTAATAAATTATGTAGTATTGGGGTTAATAATTACTTACAACTCTTACAAGTTATTTTTAGTTTATTTCAATTTTTATGGTCAAATTGCTTAGTTAAGTTTTTAATTAGCTGTCTGATATAATCTCGTGTGATATAATCAAATCTTGATATTGAATGTTGCTTAATGCTTAGAAAGCAGAGTTTTTTTGTTAAATTTTGTAACATGGATTTTCTGTCATGCCTCCAGGTTCTTTCTGAGGAAAATCAGCGCCATATAGTAGATTTTGCCAAGCAAGAAGGTTTGGTTCTTTTAGCTGATGAGGTAAATGGATCACTATTGAAAATCTTAGACACACAATTAAATTTATTTAAAACATGGTTGCACTTCATGAATCTAGGGAATGAAGGTTACTAGATCCTAGCCAATCTTTTTTTTTTTTCACAACATATATCAAGAAAATGTATGACATATACCATGACAATCATAATACTACACTGATGCATGAACTTCATTTTGAAGGTATATCAAGAAAATGTTTATGTCCCTGAGAAGAAATTTCACTCATTCAAGAAGGTGGCTCGGTCCATGGGATATGGTGAGAAAGACATCACTTTAGTATCCTTTCAATCAGTCTCCAAAGGTAAGCTGGTACAAAATTTATAATAACAATACAGAGTAGAATTTTATGCTAATAGGGGATCAATATTGATGGAAGATTCCCTTTTCTTTGACCTTAGGCTACCATGGGGAGTGTGGGAAACGAGGAGGTTATATGGAGGTGACTGGCTTTTCTGCAGAAGTGAGGGAACAAATATATAAAGTGGCATCTGTCAACCTTTGCTCTAATATCTCTGGTCAAATTCTTGCAAGCTTGGTCATGAGTCCACCAAAGGTTAACTCCTTGCATCTTCTAAGTCTAATTTCTTTTTGGGGAATATTTCTTTAGTTTGAATAATTAAAGGAACATTGAATACAATTCTGACCATGATGAGATTGATAATAGTGCCAACCTAGAATTAACATATCTGGAGTACCCTTAATTCGTGTTTGGTAAATTGACTTAGCTTGAACTTTAACCATAAAAAATTGCCATTTTGTTCATTCCATTGCTAGTTTGATATTAATGATGCCTTTCATACTCAATATTCAATGATTTTCTGCAGGTTGGAGACGAGTCCTATGAATCATTCATGGCTGAGAGGGGAAATATTCTGGCATCGCTTGCTAGGCGTGCAAAGGTTAGTTACCTAGGAAATAATTTGAAATAGTAAAATCAACCAACAAAATTTTAATTCTCTTTCAAGAGTAATATTTTAGAACATCTCCAAGGAACCCTTCCTCCCAATGCATGCAAGGATTTGATTAACATAGTTTTATACTTTCTCATTTTGAAAGGCTCTCACACTGTGGAAATGCCTACCATATTCCCTAGAATAAATATTTACAATTTTAGAATCCCATTATCACTTTTATCAAGAACCTTAACCAATTAATCTTTACTTTCTGTCGCCAATTCAATGTTAACAGACACTAGAAGATGCATTCAACAAGCTAGAGGGTGTAACATGCAACAAAGCAGAAGGGGCTATGTATCTGTTTCCCCAAATTCGTCTATCCCAAAAGGCTATCAAAGCTGCAGGGGAGGCAAAAACTGCACCTGATAACTTCTATTGCAAGCGCTTGCTTAATGCTACAGGAGTAGTAGTTGTTCCTGGTTCTGGTTTTGGACAGGTTAGTTTATGTTTTATCTTTTGTAGCATTTTCCATCTTTTTGGTAATAATTTGTAAACTGATTGTATTGGTAAATTGTTGTTTTCTTGCAAGGTTCCTGGCACATGGCATTTCAGATGCACCATTTTGCCACAAGAAGAAAAGATTCCAGCCATTGTTTCCCGTTTGACAGAGTTCCATAAGAAATTCATGGATGAGTTCCGTGACTAAGTCCTGCTTCTATTTCATCCCTAAACACAGAGGGTACCCAATTGAAACTTGATGAGAATGGATTTTGCAGAAATAGGACATTTTGTTTTCTGGAATAAATTTGTTGTTAGCTCCACTTATACATGTGGAAGCATATTTGGATTTTTCTCCATTCTTGTGCTTCTTTGCATTATTAGATCTTATTCCTGTATTACCTCTTTTTAATTGAATAAACTTTTTTCGAACCAACAACCTTCAAGTCATAATATTTTGAAACATAAACCTTAATTTAAGATAATAATACCACTGTTGCATTTTTGCATACTTTAAATGGTTTTCAAGTGATTAATTTGTAGTCATTATCCTAAATGATGAAAAGGGTATTTGGAAAGTTGGAAACTTTATCTCTCTGTTTACCATTGGCTTCTCTGGTTGGCAGTAATTGTCTCTGTTCACGTAACCTTATGACGGAAGAAATCTGAAAAGCAGGGACAGCTTTTATTATTTGCATGTCAACTTTGGATTTTTTCATCTCAAATCCAAATACAAAACGACACAACCATCACAACAAAACAACTGCAAAAACAACAAATCCACATCGTTTCGGATCCATTGTGTTGTCCTATGAGTTTGACATACACTGAATATTGCATGGACTCTCATTCCGCAAAATTTTTCCATTTTAATTTATCACTCCTTTCGTCCTAAAATTAAATTAGTTTTTTGAATAAAAAAATTAAAGCGGTTTCAGTTTAAATTTTTTACTGATGTTGAAATGATCAATTTTTATTTTAATTTGTTCTTGAAAAACCTACTTCAATGTTTGTATTTAGTATATTTATTGAGTTAAATTATTTTAGTAAAAATAAATGATATATTTACGGTTAATGTTGTGTGAAAAAGAGTAAAAAAGGGAAAAAATGTGGTTCTAGGATTTCATTTGGGGTTTCGCATCGGTCATTTAAATTAAATGTCATAATTTAATTACAAAATGTTTAAAATTAACTAGTTTAAAAAGTAGTGTTCACATTAATTAAATAACGTCATAAATTATTATGGCCATGATTTAAATTGCCAATATAAATGCATCCACTTATATCACTTGCATACATAATGAATAAAAGCATCATTAGTAGTAATCTTCACACTAAATTAAAGATATTAAAAGAAAACAGAAATACATTTATAATCAGTATAAAGAAAACTGTAATACTTGTTTTTTTATTATGAAACTAAATATAATATTAAATAAAAAGGAAGCATTTTAAAATTTCAAAATAACAAAATTTGCTTTTATTAAATATTTTCACCCTTAACAAGTCTCTTTAAACACTATTAAAAACACTATGTTGTTCAATGATTGTTATTGCAAGGGAAGCAACCACATGAACTTGGCTTTGAAAAATGTGAGTTATGTTTATGAATCATCTTCTGAGCTTGCTCTGTGGCTTTCTGAATTTGCTCCAAGTGTTGCTGTCTCGCTTCTGCTCTCCACTCCTCAGCTTTTCTGTGAACCACTGACATCCTCTTCATCAATTTCTCTTCAAGGTTTGATCTCATTTTCTGTATTTTCACCTAACCAACAACATTTTCAACAATTACAAAAAAAAAAATAATCATGCTTAGTTTCAATGACATGATTCTGAAGCTGAAAACTAGCTTGGTAATCTGCAACAGTGCTACATTTAACCATGTTCATGTTTTCAATGCTAGTGAACTTAGAACCAATTTACTATAATAATAGAACCTGAAAAAGACAACATGCCTAGAACTTTTCAACTTTGGAATTTGTTTTTATTATCATGGTCTACACCGCATAGAACAGTAGATTGATTCCCTCCCTACCCACTACAATCCACTGTCCAGCTGGCCAAGTTCTTAACCAAAGACTGTAATTTTTAAACGAAATCTTAGATTCAAATATTATAAATGAATAAAACCCTGAAAGATTAATGTACATTTTGTACCAAAATCACTAAAAAATTAAATCTTCTCAACGTTGCTACTTCTGGGTTGCATTTTTTGGTTTTCAACTGAGATGAAAATGTGTTTGATTGAGGAAAGAGTGAGAATTGCAGAGTGGACTGGTCAAGAAAGTAATAATATAATGATGGTATCCCATGAGTTGGGGGTGGCTCGAGGCGTAGGTCACCAACATGGCCACCAAAGGTAAAACATTGAATTGTGGTCAAAAGTTTTGAAACAGGTAATGTATGATAAAACTTTAAAGTTTATTCATAGTTGGTTGGTTGTGTGTGTTTTGATACTACACCATGTGAATTTTTTTCACAGGAATCTGCTCTTGCAAAAAGGTTCAAACTGCTTCCAAAAGTGAAAAGTTTCAGTAATGGATTATCTTGTACTTTCAAGTTCCTATCATTTTTCAAATTTCAATGCTAAAAGTACCAGGACAGGGTAACCAGCTGGGAAACTGCATGTTACAGCATTACAAAACTGGATCAAGTTTTTTACTGTATTTTTCTTTCTTATCCCTCCAAGAATTGAAACCATGTTTAATCTCTAACATTCCATTTAGGACAAATAAATAACATCATTTTTAGATTAAAAAACTGAGAGTCTCACATGACATGATGCCACATAATATAACCTTTAAACACAAACAATCAACCAATATCATATAAAAACACAGAACTAAATGCATTGGTTTACTATTTTGGAAAACTACATACTAAAAATACCTTTATAAACGCTAAAATCAGATTTTGTTCAGTTATATATATGCAGACAAAATCTGATAAGATTAACCCTTAAAAAAGTTTAATTGGACTTTATCTCGAGATTGGAGTTTAACTTGTACTACTAATTATTAATTTAGGTACACTTATTTGTTTTAGCATTCAACAATTACGGCTATTACAGCTATGGCTTAAAATAGCTTTTTCATACTTGTTAAACTATGGTAGTACATCTATGGCTTAGAATAGCATTTTGATACTAGTTATTCATTGATTAAGCACTTTTTATAGTATTCTTTTCTCTTCATCCTCTTTTATTATACCACCAATTTTATATCACATTCCTCTTTTCTGCCTATTTCTTTTCTTGTGCAAGAAACTGTACAAATTTGTTACACAAAATATAGTCTATGAATGACAATGAAATACCTCAAGCTTTCTTGACCTGGCCTCTGCTTTAGCACTTTGGAGATTTACCCAAGCTTGGATTTTTGCTTCTTCTCTCTGATACCTACACAACAACTCAATCACAATTCAGTTCCAGCCACACACACACACACATTATCAGATGAAAACAACATAAAGAAAATGTTCAATTAACTTGTTCATAATTTGGAAAATGGTTTAGAAAGAATGTGTGTGTTACCTTAAACAACACTTGGTTTTCTCCTCTTCTTCCCATGAAGCAGCTATGCAGTCAGAATCAGCTTTGTGGCTCCCATTGTGCCTCAAGCTTTTTGATATTTCCTTTTCTTCCTCTTCACTTGAGCTCCAATTTGAAGTGACTATGTCATACTGTGATCCTAGTTGCAGTTTAGAAAAATGGCACTCTTCCAGCTGAATGACATCAAGAGTGCATGCAGTGGTAGCCAAGGCCAATGGTCCTGACCTACTTGCAGGAGTGTTGTGACGAGGAGGTGATGAAATCTTAACTGGGGTGTGGCATCTTGAAGTTGTGGAACTTCCCAGAGGAGTCATCTCAGTGCCAATGTCTCTATGTTGAACCACTTCTGTGCAAGCATCTTGCATTGCCCCACCACCACCTTGGTTCCTAAACAAGAACCCTTCCTTTGCTGGCTCTAAATATCTCAAATTTGGCAAAATAGGCTCTATGCTGTCTGTGAACTTATCTGCATTGCAATTCATTGCATGTCAGAAACTTCTCATGCTAGTAAAATTGTACTGTCTAGTATTTTTCATATGATGGTCCATTCAATTTTCAATTACAAATACATTTAACACACTCTCCTGAATTCCAACAATTGGAGAAGTGTATTGAAGAGCATAATTATGTTAGTTTCACTCATGATTTTATATACGTTAGAAGTTGCAACAGTGTTAACACAGGCTACCATCATGCTCAAAACAACAGCTTTCAGACTAAAAGGAAATCTGAAGCTGAAGTTTTTTTATTCAACCTACCCAGAGTTTAAAGTCTATGGAAATAAAGAATATAATAAAGACAAAAGGGAAAGGAAAGAGGATGATAACGATGGCTAAAAGGGTAGATAGGAAAAGAAATAAAGGAAGGGAAAAGGAGGGATAAAGTCAAATTTTGAAGTTAAGACTGTGATATCCCACCTTTGAGTACAATGTCTTTAACACCATGGAAAGCACCGAGTGTGTTATGCTGGTGGTCCAACGAAGGAGACCAGTGGAAGTTGGGGACAGCTTTGGACACCCTTTCTTCAGTGACTCTTGATTTCTCCGAGAAATTTTCCATTTGCTGCTTAAAGCCAACATCTTCACATTGTTGTCTGGTTGCAACCTTTGAAGAGTCTGAGACTGAAACCTTGAGTGTGTTGTTGTTGCTGATGTTGTTGTGAGCAGGTGAGTCATGGCAAGAAGTGCTCATGAGCCATTTCTCTGCATCATCCCACTTGGAAGGGAAGCTCTTTCTCGGAAGGCCAGAACTGAAGGAGAAAACTGGTCTTCCAGGAGTAGAAGGAGCTTCCAACAGTCTCCTCTGTTGTGAAACAGAGTGGCCTCTGCTTTCGGCTCTGCCACTGGGCACAGGCAGAGACTTGACAAACTCAGAGGTTTCCTTCAGGTTGAGCTTGCAAAGAGGATCAGGGAAATCATCCGCAAAAGGGTTGTCTTTGCTTTTCCCATACATGTTCACGTTGCTCTCAGCGAGTGCTTCCTGCATCACAAAAACGAGTGAGAAAAAAGGCTTCAAAGAAAGAGCATTAGTGAGTGCAGCAATATATTTTTACCCCATGTGGTGCCACTGCCACTGCCAATGCAGAAGGAGATTGGAAGAATTTATGGGTGGGGAGGTCCATGGCATGGCACAGTGAAATTGAACTTGCTGGGGTCGGTGATGTGAGAGAAATAGGAATGAAGTGTCTCTCTAGTGTGGTTCCGTTACTTGCAAAATTTGCATTAGTTTCATGTGATGCGTGTTGAACAGTGTGTGGGTCAGGGGAAAGTGACCGTGGAGACAGTGGAACAGAACATCATACTGAAGAAGGAAAAAGTATGTAAGACTTGGTTGGAACCGGGGTCTATGGTAAGTACACAAATGACTTGACTCACATGCAAGGAGCCAAAAACACAGCCACTGTGTTTTTTTGTGTGTGTGTGTGTGTGTGTCACACCTCACAGACCCTCCTTAGTCTTTTCTATCTGCAGGAGATGGAAGGGATGAACACGGGAGAAAGAGAGTACACCATGAACCAAAGATGGACCTTTCGTTAGGTTTGCAAAAGAAATCATTTAAGAAAGAGCATCAAGTGAAAAAGGCCAACAAAAAAATGCAGACAAAATAACATGTTATAACTTATAAATAATTGGAAAATAATTATATTATGTTTTCCTCCATATGTCACATCAATCACCCTACCACAGATTTTTCTTCGGTAAACTACATTCAAACTAGATTTCATGAGATTTCACAAACTCTTCCTTCAATGTTTTTTTATTTTTGTATTTATTTATGTACATTCTGTAATGGTAATTTCTTCATGAGTTGCGTGTCAAAAAATTCTTAAGAAAAACACTACTACTAAAAGAAGGTAATGCGTACTGAAAAACAAAATTCTCCCAGGTAAAGAAAGAACTTACTGTATATTTTTATGCTTACAATGGTATATTTAAACACTATTCATTCAATGTTTTTTGTGGAGTATTACGAGAATAGTTGGAGATTTTTTCTTCAACATTTTACTTTATGAAGGAAGGAATCTTTGGACTTTACTAGTGTTGGTTTTTGTTGGTGAATTTTGATCCTATTTTTCACCTTCCCACTAGGATACTGTGTACAAGGCTTCGTTTTCCCCACTCAGAATCAATTATTCTTGTTATATTCTGGGGCAAAACCAGAGAGTAAGAATTTTCACATACAAAAAGAACTTTGTGAATGACCAATACCTAACTTTACAACCATCTATTATATTAATTACACTAACTGCACTCATTTTTTTTACTAGACTGAATCTAAGTGTTGTCTAGTTCCTACTTCTTGGGTTAACCAAGCTTTATTAGTCTCTCTCACAGGCATAGTTTGCATGCCAAATTAATATATTAATTTCAGTTCTAGTGTTCTACCATCTTCTCTAGGGTATAGAATAATAAAACAGACGCCTTTGTTTAATATCAAGGTAAAGTTGCATTTAAATATCAACTAACATAGACTTTCAACGATACTTTTTTCTTTCTGGTTGTTAAAAAAGGGATTGAGTGAAGAGTGAGTGAGAGAGGTAAGAAATATTCAAACACTTTCATGAAAAATATGAGACTTCTTTCAGAACCTCAACTACTTGTGCTAACCTATATTTACACTTTTATGAATCTTAATCATGGATCTGTTTCAATTCTAAATAAGCCTATTTTGTTAACCGCTAATAACTTTGATAATTATTGTTCAACATCTAATCATATTTGTTAAAAGTTGACTTTAAATCTAACTCAATTTCACAAAATCGACTTATAAGGTGAGATTAACACCTCATTTATATATTATGAATTGATTTTATTTCTAGTTGATGTGAGACTTCCAACAAAATTTGCAAGAGAAAAGTTTTGTCATTTCTTTCAAATATTTAATCAATGCATGATTCAACCACAGAGGATCGTATAAAAGGGGATAATTTTTTTCCACGAAATGTTAGGTAAAAGAAGATTGAAGAAGTGAAAATAAGCAGGGAAAATCCGTTGCAAATTAAGTACAGTAATAGCAGAAACCTTTTCAGCCATTCTATTGTTCAGTGTCAGCATTTGCGTCCCCTCTTTTCCAAATTCAACGGCTTTCTATCTCTCATTCATCCTTCCCTGTAACCAAGGTTTCTGCTTTCTTTTCCTTGCTTTCTTGTCTCACCAGGTTTTGTCCATTTTATTACTTCTTTCTCTGTTGGAAACAAGGAATTATCCAACTTTCTATCTCTTTTTACTGTTGCTTATGCTGTCACCAATGTGTGTGCTGTACAAGGAGAGAGTGGCACCTTGCCACAGTAATGAAATTTAACTCCTTACTTTTCTTTTTTCACATTTAATTTTGTTAGAAAAAATTCTATTTGAGACACATTTGTACTTTACGTATGTTTTATTAGAAAAAATTCAAACCTTGGTTTTTCACATTGTAGGTAATATAATTTACAAACTTTGCTGTGCACTCTGGAATAAGTACTCTCTTTTCAACTTTGTTCTTTTCTTCTTAGCTTTTCAGGATAGAAAAACTTGTATTAAATGAAGTTGTCTTGGTTCTCTTCAAGATTTGTTGTTTTCACATTCCTAAATTGCGGAATATAAAAAAGATAGGGGCAGAAAATTAATATTAAAATAGAGTTATTTTGTGAAGAACTAAATAGGTCTTTTGGATATAAAAGACGTACTAGAGATGGTTTTTATTACAAAAAAATTGTAATTTTTGCTAGGAAAATTATATTATTATTTTTCCAACGATATAAGCAAATCCCAGCAGTTTCAATCATTTCATGACTGTTTCTCTTAAAAGTGATACTGGGTAAAGTCCATCCTCTGTACTCAAGCCTGCTTAAGTTTGTATAAGAACCTGTTCATGAGTTTTTTTTTTTTAATCTAGGTAAATTTGTTTCCATATTTATAAAAATAGACAAATTTAAAAAAAAAAAATTGAAATTGGGTAGATGGTTACACATGATTTCATATAAGAACAAATTGTGTCCTTGATTTATGTTCAGCTCTAAAATCGTGAGAGAGTCAAGATGATTTGCAACTTAAAATCGTGTGGGATCATACGATTTTTATTTTTTATTATAATCAATTATGAAAGGGGTGTAATTGATACAAAAGAGTATGTTGTGCGTGCTCCTGACATAGTTGATACGTAAAACATTCACGGTAACAACATTAGATTTAAAGTGTTTCGAGGTTGAAGGGGCTTGATTAACAATAAATTTAGTGTGTGCGGTGGTGGAATTTGACCGCAAACTTTAAAGGAGTCAAAATTATATATTCTCTTATATTTCGTGTTTTAGTAGTTGTGATAAACATCTAAATAAATTTTATTATTTATCTATATATCTATCCAAAGTTTTAGAATAAAAATAATTATTTAAAGAAATTTTAAAAATAAAAAAAATTATCAAAATATAATAAAAAAATTTAGAGATATAATTATTTAAAATAAAAATTTATAATAATCAAGTGACAATTAAAAAAACTGTTATAAAAAACATATGGTATATAATTTTTTCTTTTATATTTATAAAATAATAAATATAAAAAAATCCATGAAAAATATTATTTATTAAACTAATATTTTATTATCAAATGAAGTTACTTTCTATTTTCAATAATAAAAAAAGATGTGATGAATAATAATAAAAAGCATGAGTTTAAGTCTAACTCCTTATTTTTCTTCATAAACAAAAAGTAGTTGAGTTACTTCCTATTTTCAATAATATATATATATATATATATATATATATATATATATATATATATATATAT
>Ga0214543_1005378_pt1 | contig 23619 bp, 20 predicted proteins | sample CNSS2metaG_FD_160094 | JGI IMG/M metagenome (GOLD analysis project Ga0214543, IMG submission 160094) | Root nodule microbial communities from cowpea collected in UCLA plant growth center, Los Angeles, California, USA - CNSS2 | ecosystem: Host-associated > Plants > Roots > Nodule | place: USA... | reverse complement strand
TTTTATAAATATACTTTTATTTTGTTTATTAAATTAATAACATTACAATATCATCAATTATTAATATAATTCAAAAAATGCGTACACACAGGCGCGATAGCGCCTGTGTTTACACTAGTAACAATAATACCATTATAATGATATCTCGTAGTGATAAAAATAATAATAATACAATAATAATATATAAAGAGATATCCTCTTTTGTGTCCACATTTCATTATTCCAGTTGTACCCTTAATTATTATTTTAAAAAATAATTATTTTATAATATATAAAGAGGATACCCTCTTTTGTGTCCACATTCCATTATTCCAGTTGTACCCTTAATTATTATTTTAAAAAATAATTATTTTATAAATAGTTCTAAAAACCTCTTTTGTTTTTTAAGTTATTTTAAAAACATCTTTTGTGCACATATTTTATTTTTCTAATTTTACATTTAGCAACTATTTTAAAAATTAATTATATATTCTTTATTGATCTTAATTCAAATTTCTATAAAAATTAGCGTCTGTGTTTTTGCTAGTATATATAAAAAGATACACATTTTTTTGTGTCCTTTTCTATTTTTACAATTTTATCCTCTCAATTATTATTTATTAAATTTAAATAATTATTCATAATAAAATATTATTTCTCAGTTCCATCATTTTACTAATTTCAATAACTATTTTTTTTAATTCAAATAATTTCACATATATAGAGATAAAATGAATACCAAAACAAATAAAAAAATGCAAGCAATAAATATATGATCCCATAGTAAATAAAAGTAAAACACATGTCTAATAATAATAATAATAATAATAATAATACCACTATAATAATATCGTGTATGTTAAACAAATGGCAACAAGAAGGGGGTTGAATTGATGCTTTAAAAAAAATTATCTTGATGTCTATACTTAAGAAAATTTTCTTTTTTTTTATTAATTAAGTGTGTTATCGAAAGCGTTAAAAAAAGGTAAAGGAAAGAAGAAATTCACATAATAATTTATATTGGTTCGGGTATAGCCAACCCTACATCTAGTTCCCAGTCACCTCAATGTGAGAATGACAATCCCAATTCACTATCTTTAGAGTATTTTAACTACAACCACAATAACCTAGTGAGATATGCAAAAGAAAAATTCTAAAGATTGATAAACACCTATCTTGAGCCCTTTCAAGATATGACAACACCTCCCTTGAATCACACATGGAATGAAACACCTCCTTTGTAAAAACAAAGGATGAAAATTACAATTAAAAAAAATGGAACACTGACACATGGAAAGTAAGAGTATAAAGATAGAATGCTCAGCAGTCAGCTCCTTTCACAAGTGATTTCTCTTTACCAACTTGAATAACAGAGGAAAAAACTGAATCAATATTTTGGAGCTTCTCAATGGTAGTGTGTTGTGTTTTTTCTCGTTCTCAAATAGAGTTATTTAAAAAGTTTTACTTGAGTTTTCTTAAGAAAATAATTCAATTAATTCAAAAATAAAATCAAATAAATTCAAAAATCAATTTTTATTCTCGGTAGAAAAGATTATTTTTGGGAGAAGAAATAGTTAGAGAATACTTGATTTAAAAAATAGTTTTAATTCGAAAGATATTGTTATTTTTAAAAAAACTGTAGAAACATAATTTAATTATATTTTAATCTTAATTGATTATGTGCGTGAAAAAATGATTTCACTTGTGAAGAGAGATGATTTGGCTAATAATTCCTCTTATGCTTCCTCTTTATCTAGAGTGACTTGATACTCTAAATACTCTATATCTTTATCTTGATCCTTCCTTAATCTTGTAGTATTTTTGCTTGAGTATCCATCAAAATCTTTAGCTTTCAAAGAGGTAGTGGTGACATCCTCTTTGCTAACATTCTCCCCCTTTTTGATGATGATCAAGAAAACACCTATAATGAAAGTAATTGCTTGACTTTATAGTCAGCTCAAGATTAACACAAGTGGTTAGTGTTGAATAATCATATCATCATTTAAAGAATTTAAATCACATGGATTAATTCAAAGACATTTAGCTCTCCCTATCACAATAACATATATTGCTCACCCTATTTTTGAGCACAATGTAAACATTCAAAACATATAATCATCCAACACATATTCAAAACAAACATATAGAGTCAGTCCCCCTTTTTATTGATTAACATTCAAGAAGGAGTACAATTCAGAAGAGACACATTTAAACATTTATCAAATCATGCTTAAGAATTAATTCCTCAACCATCTCAAATCACATTTAAATCATGTCATTTATTTGCATACCATAGAGAGATTAAGTGACTATCACAACACACAAAAACATATTAATTTAAGGAGTTAACATATAAGATACCCAACGCCCTTTTGAGCTCATAATACTTATCCCTTAGTAAAAGTTTGGTGAAAATATCTGCTAATTGATGATTGGTATCTATGAATTCAATTATGTAGTCTCCTTTTATAATATGATATCTAATAAAGTGATGTCTAACCTCTACATGTTTAATCCTAGAATGCATGATTGGGTTCCTAGTGAGATTGATTGCATTAGTACTATCACATTTTAAGAGGATATGATCTAGAAAAATATTATAATCTTCTAATTGATGCTTCATCAAAATTTGGGCATAACAACTACCGGCTGCTATATATTCAGCTTCGTTTGTAGATAGAGCAACACAAGCCTATTTCTTAAAATACCAAGAAACAAGTGAACAGCCAAGTAGATGACACGTTCCACTTGTACTTTTCATGTCCAAATTACATCCTTCATAATCTGTATCTGAATATCCTATAAGGCTAGGTGAAGCTCCTTAGGGGTACCATAGGCCAAAGGTTTTAGTTCCTTTTAAATACTTAATTATCCTATTTACAACAACTAGGTGTGATTTTTTAGGGTTTGCATGAAATCTAGCACATACATACACACACACACAATGCATAATGTCTGGTCTACTAGCTGTAAGATAAAGTAGGAAACCGATCATACCTCTGCATTTGGTTTTGGTCAATCATTTTACCTTGTTCATCTAAGTAGCAAGATGTTGCCATAAGGGTAGTTGCTTCTTTGCATTTTTGTAATTTAATTTTCTTTAGTAGTTTCGTGCAATATTTGGTTTGTGAGATGAATATGCCTTTGTGCTTTGATTTATTTGTAATCCTAGGAAGAAGGTTAGTTCACCCATCATGGACATCTCAAACTCACCCTGCATAATCTTAGCAAACTCTTGACAAAGATCATTGTTAGTTGGACCAAATATAAAATCATCAACATAGATTGAACTACAATAATATTTTTCTTACATTCTTTAATAAATAAAGTTGGATCTACTTTACCTCGTTTGTAGTCATGGCTTACTAGGAAGTTGCTTAGTTTTTCATACCATGATTTGGGTGCTTGATGTAAGACCTGGGAAAAATAAATAAATAAATATTTATTTAATAAATACGAGGGCGGAAATCTCTAAGTTAATTAATGTGGAGAGAGAAGACAAGGAATAATACTAGCTCAAGAGGTTGAGAGTACTTAATTATATGAAATGACTTGGATTCAAGTCTTTTGTATGACATTGTGGTGTTAATTAATTATTTAATTTGTTTTGCTTGGGGATAAGATCTTGTGACTTAATGCACATGTGTGCATAAAACATCACAAAACATGAATTGGTTGGTTGTTGGCGGTGAGGAGAGACGTTCAGAAAACCCTAGCCGTCATAGAAGGAAACTAAAAGGGCTGGAAACGGTCAAGTAAATGACAATTGATGGTCATTTACCTCTTCCATTTAAATTTCGTTTTTTTAGTAATGTTAGTGAAATACTTAGGTTAAGATCAAAGTAGAGAGGAAACAATAAAATTTTGGTGGGGATTCAATTGTGGGTTGACAAAGGAAGAGTTTTTCAAGCACACACTTGAATTCAAAGAGAGCTAATGCCTATTTTAGTGTGGAGGCAAAGGTGTGACTCTTTGGAGCAAACAGAACTCTAGAAGAGCTTTGATGTGGGAAATCCAGGTTAGGGGAGGTGTCATTTCTTGATTTAATGATATTATATGGAATTGCATTATATATTTATGCATGAAAGTCTTCTCCTGAACCAATTTCCTTATCGTTTAACCTCTTGATGTTTGTTGTATGCGATTTTAGAGAGAATATGTGTATGCTTGTGACTTCCGTTGTATTGAGTACTCTATGTGACTTCATCACTACTATGATTATACTGATTCTTCTTTTTTTTACTTGCCGAGATGTTTAGAGCTTTTCTCTTAAATGCAGCACAATTATTATTATTATTATCTTATTATTATTATTATTAATTTTATTATTATTATTATTATTATAATTATTATTTTTATTATTATTATTATTATTATTTATATATTATTATTACTAGTTATTATTATTATTACTAGTTATTATTATTATTACTATTATTATTATTTTATTTACTATTATTTTATTATTGTTATTTTTATTATTATTTTTACTATTATTAATATTATAATTATTATTTATATTATTATTATTATTTATATATTATTATTATTAGTTATTATTATTATTATTATTAGTATTATTATTATTATTCTTATTCTTATTATTTTATTTTACAATTATTATTAATATTTTATTATTATTTTACTTTTTTTTATTATTATTATTATTCCTATTATTATTATTTTTATTTTATTTTATTTTACTATTATTTTATTATTTTTTTATTATTATCATTTTTTAAAATTTTATTTATGATTTTAGTATCATTATTATTGTTTTATTATTATTTTATTATTATTATTATTATTATTATTATTATTCTTATTATTTTTACTATTATTATTATTATTATTATTTATATTATTTTTTTTAATTACTACTATCATTATTATTATTCTGATTATTTTATTTTACAATTATTATTAATATTAATTATTATTTTATTATTTTTATTTTTATTATTATTATTATTTTTTATTTTATTTTATTTTATTTTAATATTCTTTTATTATTATTGTTATTATTATCATTTTTTGATTTTATTTATGATTTTATTATCATTATTATTGTTTTATTATTATTATTGCTTTATTTTGTTATTGTTATTATTATTATTATTATTATTATTTTTGTTATGAATTAATAATTGTCCATTGATTTGATACATTTGCTCCTATGATTGATACTCATATGATTACTCCTTATGTAAATATTTGTATTAACTAAGTTGATTTGTTTCCTTTATGGATTACATGTTGTATCTCTAAATAGACTCTTCCTATCAATAATAATACATAGATGAGTTGCTCCCTATTCTCTCATTCTCTATTCTCTATTGTTTCTTCTCTATTCTCTATTCTCTATTATTCTCAGACGAGTGCAATAAAGGAACGGAGGTACAGGTAGTATCGAAAGTCTTCCTGGGAAGAGTTTCAGGTAAGCGTGTCCCATTAAGAAAAGAACGGAGGTACAGAAAAGGGCAATAAAGGAGTACTCGTGGTTGGGAATGCTACCGCTGGAGGGGGAGTGTACCAATGTGGTTGAAGGACTCACCCTTGAGAGGGAGATTGTTAGGAATCCAAGTGTGAGTCTAAGTCCCACATTGGCTAGAAATGAGAAAGTATAGCCCTATATAAGAATAAAGACCCATAAACCCATTGCCTTAAGGTTTTGGGTTGAGAGTGGTGTCAATACCTTATGTGATTGGGCTCAGGTCTCATTGGTGTTGTATCTCCCCAATAAAATCCCCTCCTTATAAACCCAATACATAACACGTTATCAGCACCATGCTCACACCAACTGAGGACTAGTGGAAGCTTTTTCTCTCTAACGACAATGCTCTGCATGTCTCAATCTAGGATCTTTCTAATCCTTTCTCAATTTATAATTTTACCTTATATTCTTCCTCTTGTGATAAGAATTGTTCAACTTTATCAATTTTCATCTCCGTCTTTTTATTTTTATTTTTATTATGACGGTGATTATTATTATTATTTTGATGATGATAATTGTTATTAATATTATTATTTTATGTGCTGGTTCTAAACACGCGAAACGTTGCAAAATTTAGATTTGTGACCCTTGATATTACAAGGAAGAATATCTTATATTGGATTTTAAATGTTGAAATACATTTAGATGCAATGGATATTGGGATACCATTAAATAAAGAAATAAAGCATCTAAGCAACTAATTTGCTCATGTGACAAAAATATTGTGAAAAGAGATTTCACAAATATTATGAATTTATTTCATGCCTATGTATGGCTGGCTGGACAAAACAATAAAGCTTTTGATGAAAAATCATGAGATCCGCATAATCTGCTCCATTCCCAGAAGTGAATGCAGCATTAAATATTATGAATTTATTTTATGCCTTTGTATGGTTGAACAAAGCAATGAGCTTTTGATAGAAAATCATGAAACCTGTCCAAATTGGTTCTGCTCTATTTCCATAAGTGAATGCAACAACATTTGATTTATATTTTCATGATTGTGATCATGATATTGATTATGGACATGGTTATAAAGAAAATTTTAAAGACACATTTTGTCACTAGAAGTGGCACAATAATGTGAAAAAGGGAAAAGGAAAATGTAAAAATATTGACAAAAAGATGAAAGTATATATTATCATTACTGTGGTAAAGGACATTTGAGTTGTACTTATTGTAAACCAAAGCATCTTACAAAAAATGAGAAGAACACGGAAACACACTTTGTTTACGAAGATGGTGATTCTGATTATGGCCATATGGATGCTACTCATCTTGATATTATTATTTTCTTTGCTAAAGCAAATGGATGCATTGATCACTTTAATGATAATGAGAGAGTTAAAAAAAGATCTCATGTTGATATTTACGTTTATATGAAAAAATAATGTTTGCACTAGTACCAAAGGATATGTGTCTTATTGATAGTGCAACAACTTATACAATTCTCAAGAGTAATAAAAGCATGGTAGGCTTGTTAATTCCAAAGACATGTTTGAAGTGTGGTAGGAATATTGGTTCCAAAGATAAAACCTCTTGAATGAGAAAGGGAGCTAAAATGCAAAATGACCTAATCGAAAAGGTTGAAATCCCAAAAGATTCATTTGACATAATTAATGGTTCGGTTCCAGAAGAACATCAGGTACCTAAAATTGTTGAAAATTATGATATCTCAATAAAATATATCATGAATCATATAACATGGAACCAAAATGATGTTAACATTGACGAAACTTTTACTTATAACATAACGATGAATGTTATTAATGATAATGGGGATCAATAAGCAATGATCATTGAAGATTGTCGGCAAAGAAAAGATTGACCAAAATGAAAATATGCAAAGAAACATAATTATATTTGCTTGCTAAACGAAAGGTTTTTGGCCATATAGTTTTCACACCTGAAGTTACGAAACCCGTTGGGTACATATGGATTTTTGCACAAAAATCAAATTAAGAATGATAAAATTGTTAGATACAAAGCACAATTGGTTGCTCAAGGCTGTTCACAAAACCTTGTATTGATTTGTGAAAAAACATATTCACTAGTATTGGATGCAACAACATTGCAATATTCGATTATCCTAGTTGCACAACAAGGTTTGCATTTACATATAATGGATGATGTTACAACCTATTCGTACGGTTCTTTTGAGAATGAGAATCATATTTATATGAAAATCTCAGAAGGATTTTATTTGCTCAACAAGACAAATTCTAAAGAGGGTTATTCAATAAAATTGAACATGCTCTTTTATTGATTAAAGAAATAAGGAAGTGTGTGGCATAATCGTCTTATTGAGTACTTATTAAAATAAAGATATAGAAATGATCCTATTTGTTCTTGTATTTATATGAAAAGATCCAAAAATGAATTTGCCATAATTATTGTTTATGTAGATAACAAACATTGTTGGAACTCTTAATGAGCTCACAAAGGCAATTGATTACTCAAAGAAATAATTTGAGATGAATGATCTTTGAAGGGAAAAGTCTTATTTGAAATTAGAAATTGAGTAGTTAAATAAAGGTGTTTTTATTCGTCAAGAGGCTTATATAATTAAGGTGCTTAAAATGTTCTAAATGGACAAGTCATGTCCATTATGCACTCTAATAATTGTAAGGTCATTAGATATTGATAAAGACTCTTCTTAGACCTCAAGAAAATCATAAAGATCTTTTTGGTCCAGAAGCACCATATCTGTCATAGAAACACGAATGTATCTTGCTAATTATACTCGTTATAATATTGCATTTGCTGTAAATTTGTTAAGCAAGATACAATTCTTCAACTACAAGAAGAAAATGGTTTGGAGTAAAACATATACTTCATTACTTTAAGGGTACTACAAATATGAGCTTATTCCATCCAAATGATTCAGATTCAAACCAATGGATTATGTATATGCATGTTATTTTACACATTCTCATAATGTCACAATGGTTGATCACAAATAAGATGTTTGTTCACATGTGGTAGCACAATGGTTTCATGAAGGTATATGAAATAAACCATAGTAGCAACATCGTCTAATCGTACAAAATTACGAAGAAAGTTATGAATATGTTTGGTTAAGGTCTATAATTCAACATGTGCAAGAAACTTGTGACTATCCCCAACAAAGATGGAATCAACAACCATATATGAAGACAATAATGTATTGTTCAATTGAAAGGATGATATAGATATCCAAAAATTCATTCATGTGAAAATATGACAGGTCTATTTATGAAGTTTTTGCCAAGAAGAACTTTTGAGCAAATGATTCACAAGTTTGGACTCCGTAACCTTAATGATGTAAGTTTACACGAAGGGGAGAAATAGAATATGTGATGAACAATATTGTATTAAATAATATAGAATGTTGTACTTTTTTTCCTTCACTAGTTTTTTTTTATCCCAAAGGATTTTTCCTAGTAAGGTTTTAACCAGACACATTCTTTTATCAATGGACACTCAAGGGGGAGTGTTATGAATTAATGATTGTCCATTGATTTGATACATTTACTCATATGATTGATACTCATATGATTACTCCTTATGTAAATATTTGTATTAACTAAGTTGATTTGTTTCCTTTGTGGATTACATGTTGTATCTATAAATAGGATTCTTCCTATCAATAATAATACATAGATGAGTTGTTGCCTATTATCTCATTCTCTATTCTCTATTATTTCTTCTCTTCTCTATTTTCTATTATTCTCTCTGTTATTCGCTTTATTTCATAACAATTTTGCTATTATTGTTTCAACTTATTAGTATTATTGTTTTATTATTATTTCATTTTATAATTGTTTTCATTATTTTTATTTTTATTTTTATTGTTTTGTTTTAATATTATTATTATTGTTGTTGTTGTTGTTGTTTGTTGGCACAAGCAAGCTTGAAGCAAAGAATTGATAAAGCCATGTGCATGAAGATCTTAAGTGTTTGATGAAGATTAATGAAGATTGGTGAAGATCCTCTTGAAGATTAAGTTTTAGTGTATTAAATATGTATATAACATGTTAAATGTAATGTGTTAGTGTTATATCTTGTTGGTAGGCTATATGACATAGGTTAGATGTCTTGTGTGCCTTAGTGTGTCTCTTTTAATCTGTTAAAATGGGTTTTAACATGTTAAAAGGCTTGTTGTATATAGTTTCTGGTATGAATGCATTCAGTCAGTTGAATTATTTTTCAATCGACTGATTTCACTTAAGTCAAGTGAAATCAGCTAACTGTATGGAAAATTCAATTGATTGTTTTCACTTAAACCAGACTATATAAGCTATGTTTTCGCGAGTAAAGGTGCGATTTTGATTTTTTGAAAACGAAACTTTGTCATTCATCTCTAGGAAGCTCTCTCTCTTTGCAATACATAGCTGGAACTCGTGTTTTGAAGATCTTGGTTGATCTTGGACGCATTTTGGCTTGTGGGTAGCTTGAAGAACACATGTATGGTTGGCTAGGATCAACCACCATTAGGTTTGGATGTTCTTGTGCCTCTGGTTGGTTTGCCTGATGTGATTCTAGGTCTGTAAGTGTGCTTCATGCAGGGTGTGTATCTAGATTTTTGTGTGAGTCAAATATCTTGTTAGTTTTTGTGTTCAAAAGTGTAATCTTGGTTGTGTGATTTGTAAAACTTTTGAATATAGTGGAAATCAGGCTCAGGTTGTCCTGGTAAACTGGATGTAGCTCTGTGATTGAGTGAACTAGTATAAAAACAGTTGTGCATTCTTCTTTCCCTTATCTCACTCTCTTTGAAACTCTTTAAAAACTCAAAAAAACCAAGCAATTTGATCTTTGGTGTTTAATGCGTTCTTGTGTAATTTGAGGCTTCATACTTGTTATAAATACTGATTGGAACAAGTCTTGTATGTAAAAGATTGGTGTTTGAGTTGAATTCACGAATTCTACATTCTACATAATTCTCCAGTATTTTAGCCAACTGATTTATCTTTTTAATCGACTGTTTCATAGCATCAAGAACAATTTAGTCTGTTCTTTAATATTTTAATCGATTGAAAGTGTAATGGTCTGCTGCATTTACATCCAAAATTTCCAGTCCATTAGTTTTCAAAAAAGTTTTATAAAGCCAATTCAACCCCCCTTCTTGGCTAAACTCACCATTTCAAAACTAACAGTTGTTAGTTTTATTATTATCATTATCATTGTTTTATTGTTCGTGCGATATTTTGGGGCAATGTTATGTATTCTTCCTGCTTTTGTATATTGTTTGGTTGTTCTTCGACTATGATCCAATGATGTGATTATGACTGGATAAGCATATTTCATGTTATGGATTGTATGTATAGTGTTTGGGGTTCTTTGGAACTTGCTTCAAAGTGCCAAAAACCAGTAGTAGTGACGCTACTAGTGTGGTGCCTAGCGGCTTGGGGTGGGCTGCCTAGCGGCTTGGGGTGTGCTGCCAATTGATAAGGGAAAACCAGAGAAGCTTGGGATGCATGGCTGATGAGTCATTATTTTCTTCCATTTCACTAGCCTTTGTGTACCCATTAGACATTTGATTAGTGCTTAATTGTTCATCATTAGAGTGTTTTTCATCTATTGGGCTTTATTGGGCCACTGTTCCGAATTTGGACTAATTTCACATTATTTGGCCTAATTTTTGTTTTTATTTATTTTTAGGTATTTGGGTGAAGCAATTTTGGAGCTTGGACATTTATATTTAGTTGAAGAGACTTTCCACATCATTGCCACATCATTCCATGTCATTTCCACATCAGCAAAGTCAATGGGTCAACATTTGAGGCCAAGAGTGACATTTTTGTAAATCTGAGTGGCAGAGTGGCAGTTTTGTAATTATGAGTGGCAAGGGTGATATGACCACGAAAATTAGGTCTGCATGGGAGTCCAGCCGCTCCATCATCTTCTACATTCTCTCCAACTCCATTTTTCGTGCTCCAAGCTTCCATGGATGCCTCCCCTTGCGGTTTTTCACATTTTTGGGTCATTTTTACCGTTTTTATGCACATTTGACAGCACCCATTGAAGGTTTTGCGTTTTGATTTCATTTTCTACATTGGGCATCTCGTTTTGTGATTTCATTGAGTTGAAACAATACCCATTCATGGGGTTTTCGCATTTATATATGATAGCACCGTTTTGCATTCCATTTAAGCTTTAAAATCTCTATTTTTGCTCTTAAATTGTGTTTTCAGATTTCATAAGTTAGGGTTTTTGGTTCTGTTTTGTAATTGCAGTTTTGAAATGTTTAATTGTTCATTCTCTATGTGTAGCTAAGTTTTTTGGTATTGGTTCTTTGAAGAAACTGATTTGAAACCATGAGGTTGATGTTTTGCAGTGCACTCCAATTCCTATTTTCTTTTCATTGTATTCAATTTCGTAGCTTTGAATGAAATGGAATTTGTGATGCTTAATCGTAGGTTCATGTTTTGCACAATTTCAGAATCCTTGTCATGCTTAGTGATTTCGGGCTTTGGCCACAGTTGCTTAATCTGTGTTTGTGTGTGTGTGTGTGAAATTGAAAGAAGGATGTGTGCTATGCTTAATGGCATAATGAAGCTGTGTTAATTTTCGCATAGTTGATTAATTCGGATTTCATGAGAGTAAATTGGATAAGAGAATTGATTTAGTTACCTGTGATTGGTGGATTTTCAGTGGAATCAAGGAACCAGTACATTTTGAATTCTGTGTTTAATTCAGTTTTGGTGTTTTTATTAGAATTTAGCAAAGTTGTATGAATCTGCCAAACCCCCCCTGTGTTTTATTGTTGTGTTCATCTGGAAATTTGGCTTTGAATGAAAATATTGGTCGTTGGGAGACGACTTGGTTCACTTTCATGTACTGCATTTAATATGTTTTAATTTGGTGGGGTACGACCTCTATCAATGGTGCTGGCAGAAAATGTGATCTCGTCAGGCAGAAATGATCTGGTAGAGGCTCTGGAAAGCGTATGGCGCTTAGCAACGTGAGGTGCCTGCCAGGCAGTTTGGATCCAAGTTCCGCCTAATGACGCGAGAGGTGTGCTAGGCAGTTTTGGGTGTAGAGTTGGATCACGAGGAGGATTCCTACACCGCTTTGGATGGAGGTCATGAGGCGATGCTTTGTTGGGAGCCCAGTTACGAGTGTAACTTGTATTGGGGTAACTTGTATTGGTGGTTTTCGAAGTCCAGTGGAGTGTGAGAGATTGTGGCTCGTACGGCGAGGCTCCGGAAGATTTCCCTCTTCAGTGTAACTGATTGAGTTTGGTAGTCTGAGGACAACTACGAACTACGGTTCATTTTGGGAAACTCCATTTGGTGTCGCGGATGGTGGTCGTGGCAATTTATTCCTCCATGTGAACTATTAGGTAGTGGCCTGTAGTCGAAGGGGCGAGTAGACACTCGTGTAGCAAAGATCGATCAATGTACTCTTCAAAGGGCATAGAATCAAGATGCGTCCAACAGAATGTTTGGAAGTGGAGGATTGAGGATTGGGGGCTAACACGGGTTATGGTTATGAAATTCTTTAATTATGTCATGTTGTAATTGTCCTTCTTGTATTTGAGCTCACCCTATTTGTGTGTGTTTGGCGATGATCATGTAACTTGTTACATGGGAGCAGATGTTGATGCAGGTGAGCATGTGGATGTCTAGAGTCGGAGTGGGGACCAGCTATGGGAGTTTTTGCTAGTTTTCTTCATGAACTATTTTGTAATGAATATTATGAACAATTAATCTTTGTAATAATTGAACGTCGTATGGATTTTATAATTGGCGCATTGAAATAAAGTTTTAAATTTTCCTGCATTTTGAGAAAATGAATTATCATAAATGTGATTTTATACTTATATCCCTATTTTAATTATTTAAATTAGTAATATCCGGACGGGATGTTACACTTGATTCAGTCCATAAAATGCTTTCTTTAGTTTGTAGACATGATTTGGATATTTGTAGTCCTCAAAACAGGAGGTTGACACATGTAGACCTCTTCTTTGATGTATCCCTTTAAAAAAGCATTTTTTACATCCATTTGATATAGTTTGAATTTCATAATAGATGCATACTCTAGTAGAATCCTTATGGCTTCCAATCTTGCAACTGGAGCATATCTTTCATCATAATCAATTCCTTATTCTTGATTATATCCTTTTGCTACCAATTGTGCCTTAACTTTTGTTATGTTTCCATGTTCATCTAGCTTATTTCTATACACCCATTTTGCTCTAATTACTTGCATTGAATTATTTCTTGGTACTAGATCCCATACTTCATTTCATTTAAACTGATTTAGTTCTTCTTGCATTGCCTGAATCCAGTATTCATCTTGTGAAGCTTCATCAATGCTCATTGGTTCTCCCTATGAAACAAAGGCTACATTCATACAAAAGTTATTCCTTTTGCTTCTTGTTGTAACTTTTTTATCTACATTTCCAATAACATTGTCTAGTGAGAGTCCTCTCGATGTTCGCCATTCTCTAGGTAGATCTTTAACAATTTGTTGTTCATTGATGGTCAGATCTTGTAGATTTCTTCGTAGGTCCTCCACACTTTCTTCTTGTGGTTGATCTTTTTCCATTGCAACCTGTTCTTCTTCTATATCTATGGATTTTTGTCTTGACTCAAGAGGGTTTTCCTCAAGGTCCAAAAACTCATCAAACGTTAAATGAACAAATGCAGTGTTCTCCTATTAAATACTATATGATTTACTTCTTAAAGAATAGCCTAAAAATATAACTTCATTTGCTTTTGAATCAAATTTACTAAGGTTATCCTTTTCATTGTTTAAAGCATAACATTTGCAACCAAAAACTTTAAAATGAGAAATATTTGGTTTTCTACCTTTGAAAATTTCATAGGGTGTGAGTTTCAAAATGGGTCCAACTAAAATCCTATTTAACACATAACAAGTCGTTGAAACTGCATCGACCCAAAAATATTTTGGAAGATTGTTTTCACTTAACATTGTCTAGCTAGTTCTTCCAGTGACCTATTTTTCCTCTCAACAACTCCATTTTGTTGTGGTGTTCTTGGAGAAAGGAAAAGTTATGTGTAATACCAAATTCTTCACAAAAATTTTCAAACTGCTCATTTTGAAATTTACCACCATGATCACTTCTTAAAAAAATTATTTTTAAATTTTTCTCATTTTGGATAGCCTTAGCAAATTTCTTAAAATAGTTGAAGGCATTACTTTTAGTTGGCAAAAAGAAAGTCCAAGTAAACCTAGAATAGTCATCTACAATAACTAATGCATAATAATTACCACCTAAACTTCTTGTTCTAGAGGGTCCAAATAAGTCCATATGTAAAAGCTCTAGAGGTTTTGAGGTAGAAATGATTTTCTTACTTTTAAAAGAAGTTTTAGTTTGCTTTCATTTTTAGCATGCAACACAAATTTTATCTATTTCAAAATTTATTTTTGGGAGACCAAGCACTAGTTCTTTTGAAATAAGTTTATTCAAATGATGCATGTGATTGTGTGCAACTCTCCTATGCCATAACTAAGGATATTGATCCATAGAAACAAGACAGGAGATAGTTCTAGAAGATGCAATGTCAAGATTGATAACGTAGATATTATTTAGTCGCGTACCTTTTAACACTATGACATTTGATTGTTCTTTGACAATGTTGCAAGCTTTTGATTCCAATGTTACTTCCAGTCCTTTGCCACATAGTTAACTTATGCTCAATAGATTATGCTTTAATCCCTCTACAAGCAGAGGGTGACATCCTATATGGTGTTATAGATATCAGTTCAGTTTCAAGCATCAAATTTATTGAAAATTCAATTTCTCTATTGGGTAGTAAACCAGGAATATCATTAGGAAAGACTTCAGAAAAATTTTGAACAACTGTTATATTTTTCAACTCAACTTCCTCTTTTATTTCTATATAAAATAATAATAATAATAAGCACCCTTAAATTTCATTCATTTCATTCATTAAATGCTCACTTTTTAAGTTTGTAGGTGATTTCAAAAGATTCTCAAAGTTTGGAAATATTATTGATTTCTTAGCACAATTCAAAATGACTTGATTGGAAGATAACCAGTCCATACCTAAGATTACATCTAATTGAGATAACGGTAGACATAATAGATTTACAAGGAATTTTTTATTCTCAATGAATAGTGGTCAATCTAAACAAACTCTACTGGTAATTACTAAGTCATTTGTGGGAGTTGAAACAATCAAACTAGTTTTTAGTAAAGAGATCAATAGATTAAGATGTTGAACACAATAATTGGAAATGAATGAATGAGTTGCACCTGAGTCATACAATACATTTAAAGTTTGACCTTTCATAAAACATATATCTTGAATCGGATCATGGTTTTCAATGGCTTCAATTCCAGTCATGGTGTAAACTCTTCTTGTTGTTGTAGGTCTTGCCTTAGGTGCAACGGGATTGAAATGTGGCTTCTGTTGTCCACACTCAGAGAATAGGTGACAAGGTTTCCCACACTTAAAACAAATTGGTCCCTTAAGATCACAATATTTAGCGTGATGACCTTGTCCGCATTTAAAGCATCTGATATGATTATATACAGGTCCACTAGAATTCCCTTATGCAGATTGGCTGGATTAGGACCTCCATTGGGGACCGATTATAGGGTTTTCCCTCATTGCGTTTATTTTTATTTGTTTGGGGTCCAAACTATTTTGATTTATTGTTTTGGTTGTTCTCAAAATCTTCCAAAAATATACACTTGTGAATAAGCGTAGGAAAATCAGAAATTTCCAGTATTCCTACTACTTTCCTTAATTCAAGCTTAAGTCCATTTTCAAATTTCATACACTTCATTCTTTTCCTTTGGGTGATAAAAAAAGGTAAAGTATTTCCTAATTCTTTAAACTTGGAAGTGTAACATTCCTAGGGAAAATTACTTAAAAACAAATAATAAAAGAATTAATTATATTAATAGTCGTCTCGATAAAAATCCCAACGCGGGAAGATTTAATTTCATGAAAGCACGCGCCAAAACTTATAACATAGATAGTCAAATGTTACAAGTTCCCATTATTCGTGTTTATAATAAAAACGTAAAGTAATACATGTAAGAGAAAAATCCTAGCTCTAATCCCATGCTAGCCCTCACTCCGCCATCTGAACATCCTCAGCACCACCTGTATCAACATCTGCTCCCGTGTAACGAATTACACGATCATCGCCACACACAAACAAAAAGGGTGAGCTGAGAAAATAAAATAACATGCATATAAAACACAAGATAACTCATATACCTATCTTATTCATTATATATAATTCTTGGCCAAGACCTTAACCCCAAGACTTATCAGTCTTCAAATCATACAATTGGTTAGCCTTGGACTCGAGAATATGATGCTCACACGAGCCTACCCGCTCGTGGTCCTGCCTCTACGAACCTCCCTGCTCGTAGTCCTACTCTACGAACCTCCCCACTCATAGTCCTGCTCTACGGACCTGCCCGCCCGTAGTCCAACACATGTGATCCACCAGCCCCGTACCTCCCCGCACGTGGCATCTCTCAGACGTGAGCACGGAACATACGAACCTACCTCGCTCGTATCCCCACGTGAGAGTAACTGGATATGAACCTCCCTACTCATACCATCACATGTTAATCACCATCCATGAACCTACCCGCTCATGGCACAACATCTCCCGATCCAAGTGTAAAAGCATTGTTCAAACAACAAACCAAGAAAGCAAAGAACAACAGTATTTCCGCCTGGCTCTGCCCACGCGCTGCCAGGCGAAATTGCTCCAGACCGTCTGGCGGTATCTACTCACCGCCAGGCACCAGCGACCCCAGGGCCACTGTTTTCTCGTCACCGCCTGGCGGACCTCACCGTGCCGCCAGGCACTATCCCATACAGGGACCCCTGACGCTAATCCCACCGCCTGGCGCACCTACCCGTGCCGCCAGGCGCTGTATCAGCAGCGAAACCCCTCTGGTTTTCTTTTAGCAACTCAGTTAGTCTAATCTGATAAGTGGCTCCATTCCAGGGCCCCGAATAAACTCTTCTGTAGAATGTACATTATGGTTAGTCTACAACTAACATAAGTATCTACAACTAACTTTACCTTGGTCCCCTTTTATACAAGTTTTTACTATATGTGAGCTTTGTTATAGTAAGGCAGTTCATCCCTATCTAAGGACACAGTCCACAATTTAATACCCTCAATTACATTCCAAGGTATATCCCACTGCATTAAGCCAACCTTCCCTCTCATCCGGCTTAGAATCCTTTTCCCATAATTCCTCATGCAATATAACATAACCAATTATCACAACTACTGATTATACCCCTCAATCCTTAACTAAAATTTGTTACTCATAATCAGCCCTGGCTAGTCACAATTTCACAAATACCATGCTTCCAGAAACCTGATCTAGTAATCACAATTCTCCCCTCTCCCTTTTCTCCCTTATGCACAACCCAACACCATGATTAGTTATACATCTACTCTTTACCATCCCTTTAATTAATCCTCACAGTATTTTATTCCCCCATTTTTCTATGTTGCCAAATTATCAATACCCTCACCTACTCCAAATCTCTACTCTCAATTCCGCCACCAAGACCTCACAAAATAGCCCCCTGCCCGCGTCATCGCCTAGCGGCGCTTTGCTTGCCGCCAGGCGGAGTAACAGTGCCTGCACGAACCAGGCTTCTTCCACACCTGTGACAGACTCCACCCCTTTTTCCAGTACTCAGTTCCACCATATCCATTCACCCAGAAATGACCATACCTATTTTAAGGACTAGTTTCCCGTTCTTAATTCAATGCATATAGACTCCTCGATCTTTACCCTCTAGAATCCCCCAAATCAGTTCATTCACGAATATACCTAGAACATTGCCATACTCTGAATTCCAATTGGTTTTCGCCCAACCAAATATTCAATAGAAACTAAACATACCAATTTCAATAATCCAAATTGATTAACACGCAAACAGCATTACAACTCACCAAAATAGAACGCAACAGTGTCGTGCCGCCTGGCAGAAATTCATCGCCACCAGGCGGTTCATGCCAAATTAAGAACAACACACTAGTCTGATGTGCCGCCTGGCGGTACGGGATGAACCGCCAGGCGGTTTCTGGAAAAATCCAGAAACTTCAATACAACAGTGCAGAAAATGATGCAGTGATCATGCTATGATTCAAGGCATTGCACAGTTATTCAATTGCAATCAAAAAGGCAAGAAAACAACTCCCCTAACCTGGAATTTGCTTCAAATTTTGAATTAGTGTGAGTGTGCTCCAATCAAAATCTCCTTGCCCTTGCTCACACTCCCACGCTAGTTTCTTCTCCTCACTTTCCCTCTGCTTTCAGTCCCAATTCACCAAAACCTTCTGTCCAAGTCTCCCACGTACAACAACACCTCTCCTTTCACTAATTCTCTCTCTCTTTTTGGCTTATGAGTAATCTATTCACTCATTCACTTTCTAAAACGAAAATTACTTTAAATGGGGTTTAATAGCTATTGAGTGGATCATCCATCTGATTTTTTAGCCCCTTAGACAACTAGGTTAAGCTGCCCCTTTCAAATTCCATGCAAAAATAAAAGTGCCCTAAAAAAAAGGAAGTTTAATTTGATTCTTAACAAGACTTGAACCCACAACCCATCAATTAGCAACTCAAGTGCACAACCAATTCAACCAATTCACAATTGTTAATCCCTACAGATTTAGCAATTTTACCATCACGTCACGCATTCAATATGTAACAAAATGCATAATTAAAATAACACATAATTGACATACATAGGACTCAAACCCAAGTCCCTTCACACAACCAAAGTACTCCTAACCATTTGAGCTAGTACGTTTCCACGTCATAGCTCCTCACATTTATTACTTTAAATGTTCTCATTACCCGTCCTATTTAAATAATTAATTAAATAACTATTTAATTTTCCTGGATCTTATAGGAAGCACACTCCCTTACGATCATACTTCCTTGTTTCAATTGCATAAACTCTATTTCTTTTGCTTTCCTCACCTCATTTGGGAAATATTTTTCTAATGTGACGACCTAATAATATTTTTAACTATTTATTTATTGTTATTATTATGTCATAGTTATTGCTTACTATTATTATTATTATTATTATTATTATTATTATTATTTTCTATAATATACTTATAGAATTTTAACACCAAATTTTACAATAACATGTAACATACTTAAAATATTTATATATATATATACTTTATATTACTGTAGGCATCTTATATTTACACCATTTGATACATATTATATTTTCTATACTAGAAAAGGAAGGAGTATTATTTATTTATAGTTTTTCCCTTGTATACTAACCTTCAAACATGTGGAGGAAGAATGTTATGGATAGACTTGGACTATTAGGGGTAAATAAAAAGTGACTCCAATTTGTCCTTCAAGGATAACTGGTGCATTTAGAGCATTTAGAAAGGTGATGGTAGAATTTCTCGTTCCTTGAAATGTTACCGAATTATTTACTGCATTTGTTTGTCATGCATTTCCTAAAAAGACTGCTACGATATCGATAAAGAATAGGTCGGGCATGTTAGGGACAGCCATCTACAATGAGATTATAATGTTTTGTTTTTTTACATACACAATCATAAAATAGAAAAGTGAGACAAATATCACATAAAAATATAATATGTCTTAATAAAATAAAATAAAATGAAAACTCTTTCAATTCTATAAAGCTTCGATTTTTATTATACTCTATAAATATTTTTGATTAATTTTATAGTGACTAGTCAGGATAAATGAGTCTCACCACAGCGAACAAAGTAACCCAAGAACATCTTATCTTGAGTACTAACTACTCATTTAAATCCCCAAATTTATACCTCCAACTACAATAATCAAATATTTATTTATCAAAAGTTTTATTTTGATATTAAATCATGTAATTATATAAATAAATAAATAAATAGGATCAGTGCATAACTAAAAATAATAAACAAAAAGGACCAATACATGACTAGAGATAATATAAATGAATAAATGAAAATAAATAGGACCAATGCACAACTCGAGATGAATATAAATAAATAAATGAGAACGAAAACTAAATATAAATTAGAATGAGGTTAGAGACACTTCACTTAAGGTAAATATAGAAAAAATAATAATTATAGAGATAAAAGGATAATAAAAGTAAAAAGATAAAATGATAAATGTCTCATCTCTTTACCTTAGCTATGGAAGATATGTTTGAAAAGTTTAAAGATGATCTTTGTATTTTATTTTTCTCTTGTTTCTTTTCTCACACTCGCATAGACTCTACTTCTCTCTCTTTTTTTCTTACTGTCTTTCTTCTCATCTTCCCTTTCATTTACCTCACCCCTATTTATAATAGTTATTGCAATATTGTATTTAGTTTAAAATGCACTATTTTTTGTTCCAGTTTCCACTGGTTTAATATGGTTAGTTACAGATTAGGCTTTCCAAGATTTTTATCCTTCATTACATTAAAAATTAACATGACATTAAATGTTAGTTGTCCACAGGGACGGAACTTAGTGTTCACATAGGGGAGCCATGGCTCCCCCAACACTTTTTTTTTCTAATTTTTTATATATTTTTAAAAAATATTTTATATATTAAAATTTTATTTATATTAATTTAGTTTAAAAAAACCTTTTTTAAATTTAAAAATTATCTTTTTCTTTTTTATTATAATTTCTTTTATTTCTTTATTTGTTTTTTTTGTGTCTCTATCTCTTTCTCTTTTTTTGTTTCTATTTCAATTTTCGTCATCAATTTTTTATTTTTTTCAAAATCAAATTGCACTAAGAAAAAATTGAGGAGTTAAGGAAAATTTTGGATTAAACAATTTCTTTTTTTGAATAAATTTATTTTTTACTCTTGAAGCAATCTTGGAAGGTCCTTTTGAAGATTTCTATCAAAACACATTCATTATTGACTTGGCAAGATGAAGAGATCTCAATCTTGAAAAGGTGTATTCAATCCAATTTGTAGTCTTTGCTTTGTTTGTGTTTTGATACAGTTTTGAAACAATTTGTTTCTGGTTTTTTTTTCTGCCCTCTGCAAGTGCGTGTTTGCCTTGCTGTTGTGTGGTTGTGCAAGTGTGTGGATGCCTTGCATTTGTGTTCCTTTATCTTAGAATTTAGATTTATCAAGTGTATTTGTAAATCTTGAAATTCTTGTGATATAGTGAATATCTCTAGTTGTGGTTTGCTAGATGAACTGGATGTAGATTCTTAAGAATCGAACCAGTATAAAAATTCTGTGTGCCTTATCTCTTTCTCTCTATATCTTGTCATAGTATAAATGCTCCATACATTAAGCATCAAACCATACTATTTCAATTGATTCAAAAGAACAGGTTTTTATCAAAACAATTTCAAAAGTGCTAAAACTGGGCAAAATTTGTTAATACCAATTTACCCCCCCTCTTGGTTGTGAAATATTGGTGCATCAATTCTAACATAATATGTATATATATTTTATTATAACTAGAAAAAAATATTTTATTGTAGTTATACGTATATTATGTTATAAGTATTATAACTTATCTTATTATTTAAAATATATTATTTTGTAGTAATATTTTTATTATAATTATTTTAATTATAAAAACTTAATTAATTTTGATTCCTTGAATATTTATAATTTTTATATTTATACTAGTGTACACACAAGTGCTATCGCACCTATGTGAACGTATTTTTTAAATATGAATAATAGTATGTTAATAAGTGATAATAGTGTAATGTTATTAAATTAATATATAAAATAAATTTATATTTATTAAAAATAAAGTGAAATGAATAAAAAAAAGAAAAGAAGATAAATAGTTTTACAGAAAATAGGTAAAAATAATCATTAATTTTAAAAATTTAATAAATAATTATATTGTAAATGGTATAATTGATATTATGAAATGTAGATACAAAAGAGGGAATCCTCTTTATATATTCTTATAGATATTTACATGATCTTCATTTATTATACTAGATATAATATATACATGAAAAGTATTGTATTATAAAATTTTAGATGTTAATATACCGAAAACATTATGATCTAAATTTTGAGACGTTATAAGATATACATGGATAATTTTCACTCTTACCAAGATGATTAAGAAAAACCTTAACATGATTATAATTTATCATAATATTTATTTAAAAATTATAGTAGATTCAAATATAATTTTATCAAGAAAATAAACTAAAAAGAAACTTAAGGCTATTTAACATATTTTCAAGAAAGTTAAATATATATTTTTTTCTTAAAATTAAATGTATTTTTGGGTTTATCATTGACTAATCATAAATTTAAACTATTGGAATCAACAAACAGAAGTAGAGCACTAGAGTTATGAGTAATTGACATATTCTTGGGGATAATTTGTTATCGATGAATGAACAACGATATTTCTTTCTACACTTAATATTGTATCAATAAATAATCTTCCTTAACAAAAAACAACCATGTGATGTGTGTCAACACCAATATAAAAATAAATGTTTCTAAAAACATAAAAAAAAATGTTTCTAAAAACATTAAAAAAAGTATTAAATAAAAAAGTAAAAATAAAATTTGCCTCAAGAAATAACAATTTAGAAAAAAAAAAGATTTAAAAGAAAACGAGATTTTAAAAGAATTTCTTTGAATTGTTTTAAAAAAATAATAATAAAGTAAGATAGGAAATTTTATTTTTACATTTAAAAATATGAATTAAAAGATTAAAGTATATATAAATTATTGTTAATAAAAAATTCATTTTTTTCATTTTATTTTAATTAATTAAAAGTTAAAAATTAAGAAACAATTTTAAGAATTGAGGTGCACACAGTTATTCTTCGTGCACCCCTCCACTTACATCTTAAACCCTATACAACTTTTTCTTTTAAAAAATAATAAAAGTGTTAAGAATTTTACTTTTGTTATGAATTACTCATATGATTGATAATCATATTATTCATTACTCTTTATGTAATATTTTATATTTACTATTTGATTTTATATCCTTTCTGGGTTACCATATTGTATCTATAAATAGGACTCGTCCTATCAGTAATAAGACACACATACAAACAGAAGTTGCTCCCTACTCTCTCATTCTCTATTCTTCCTCTCCTTTGTCTCTCTTATTACCTTTATTTTATAACACGTTATCAGCACGAGGGTTATCCAACTGAGCGTGAAGGCATTTTTT
>Ga0214543_1005376_pt1 | contig 23624 bp, 9 predicted proteins | sample CNSS2metaG_FD_160094 | JGI IMG/M metagenome (GOLD analysis project Ga0214543, IMG submission 160094) | Root nodule microbial communities from cowpea collected in UCLA plant growth center, Los Angeles, California, USA - CNSS2 | ecosystem: Host-associated > Plants > Roots > Nodule | place: USA... | reverse complement strand
TATATAAATATATATATATATATATATATATATATATATATATATATATATATATATATATATATATATATATATATAGAGAGAGAGAGAGAGAGAGAGAGAGAGAGAGAGAGAGTGTGTGTGAAGAGATGTTTAACAGATGAATCCATTGTATCGTTTGGCAGTTTAAGGATGCGAATTACATAAAGCATTGTTATTAATGTGCAAAACAAATGAAGATTCTACTCAAGGATTACTCAACAGATGATATTATTTAGTCTGCATAAAAAATTATGCGTCGTTCAATAGTTATTCTGCAGAATAACTTGTATGTTTTGAAAGTCTGTGTGCTAAACTTTACCACCTATACCTACATGTATATATATACACTGGTTTTTACTAACCCTACTCTTGATAATATTTCACACCCTTGTTTAGTTTGTAGCAGTTTTTGTTTGTGATGTAATGGTTATTGGGTTGGTTGAGATATGCAAGCCTAAGATAATTTAATACTTGGTCTTTCTACTTTATTTACTTTTGTCGTGTTAAATTTTATTCCTAAACTACTATAACGGATATATATGTATCATAAATTTATTTCAGAGAAACACCAAGGCACACTAATTATGACACACCTCTATATTCATATAAGTACATACAGAAAATCTGTGTGGGGCTTTACTACAAATTAAACTAAAGGTTCACAATTAGTTAACCCTCATTGATAATTCCTCCTGAAAAACTCAAGTATCTTTCTTTTCTTTTTTTCATTTTTAGGTTAAAATAAAATTAATTTGAAATAAAGGAAAGATAATTAGAAGGGGTAAAACGAGTGATAAAATATATATTATATATATATAGAAATGTTGAATAGGCTTTTTTCTAAATTTCATTATCTGTCACGTCATTTTCATGTCTCTAATAATTCAGAAGGCTCTTATCTGATGAATTGCCAGTTTGTACCAGAGCTGAAGGGTACCTGCTGTTTGACAACATAGACTCGTAATACGACACACTTGGTTTTTTTTGTGTGATACCCCTATTGGCCGTGTTTGTAAGTTGGTGGCTAAACTTTTCTCACCACTTAAGATCCATCTGGTTTATTCAGAGTAATTAACATTAACTCAGTTCATTATCTCACTAATTAACCAGAAGGGGGTGATTAGTTAGTTTCTAGAAGAATCTGCGTGTGTGGGATTTGTGTGGATGAAAACGAAAGAGTGAGAAAAAAAGGGTAGCATGGATTAGGCATTAGGAAGAAAAAAGAAAAAAAAAATGGTGATGAGTGATGAGTGATGAGAGGCAAAACTGGGATGAGTGTGTTGAGATGCAGAATGGGTGTGGGTGGGGAAGGGTTGATGGAAAGGACAGCACTAGTTGTGTTGTGTGTGTATTATATATATTTGTAAAAGTTACCTCTTGCCAATGCCGACTCAATGCGCAATTCAAGGCTTTTCCAAGGGTTCTTGTCCTAAACCACTTAAATCTTCATCCCTTACTTAGTACTATCATAATTAGTTACTAATACGTGTTTAAATTAGAAAAATAAACATCTATGTTTTTTTATCATATTATTAGTGATGAAAAATTTATTAGTGTCAATATTCAAATTTAAGTCACACGTGATAAAAAAAAATAGTGAGATATATAGGAAAAGTCATACTCAAAGGGTGAAGATTTCGTTGTTCTCAAATTGTGAAACACTTTAAAATCTAAAATTAGAAAAATAGTGTTATACTGATTTCACAACACGAGATGTTGCAAAATTGGGTGAAAGATTTAGAGCATGGAACATTAACAGATGTAATTAACGGATTAATGAAAATATTGCATAATAATGAATTTGTATAAAAGGAATACTTTAGGATGACATTGGTTTCAAATAAGTAAAAATGTAAGAATAAATTGAAAATCATTAATGAAAAATTGGACTAATAGATATTAAATGATTTGTTTATAATTAATTAGCTATTCTATATATTTCTGTCTTCACTTCACTATACACACTTTACTGGCTATTTATGAGATTGAAAAGTAAATTTCCAATATTACATTTTTTATATCAACAAGTTTAATTTTACTTAAACCTCATTTTCATCTTCCTAATGTGGTTATTTGACCAATTTGATTCTTTCATTTTTTTTTCAGAAATATTTAATATATTATTATATATATATATATATATATATATTGACATTTACAGTAATATTAAAAAAATATTTAAAGATTTTATTTTATTTACATGTTAACAGATTGATATTAACAGATTAACTAAAAATATGTATTTTTTTTAAAAGATTAAATTCACAAAATGAAATCCATTTTAAAACTATACAAATTTAAGCTTTTAAGAAGACTTTGTTGTTTTGAAAATTTTAACACATAATTAAGCAATTCTTTCAATTATACTTTTATGTGGGGTTGAGTGATTAATATTTTTAGTAGACTTTTAATAATGTGGAGTTTTATATTGTACTTATAATAGAATATTAAATGCTATTTATTACTCTCTTTTCATTTTTGAAAATGTAAAGCTGAAAATAATATGATTACGCTTTTTTTTTAATTTTCAACGTTCTTTTTACATTTTAATTAATTTATTTATATATTTGCATTAATGATGTAAAAAACTCTCATAACATTTTTATTAAAAACTTATTACATTTATACAAAAACCTTAAAACACTGGCAGAAATAAAGAATATAATAAAATAGTAACGGAAACTTTTCGTACATATGAAATTGGTGGAAATCATATCCAGAGAATTTCTATATTAGGATAATTTATTTTAGGATATGCAGTTAAATGTTTTAAATTTTTGCTATAAATCTTATAAACATCTAATATCTGAATAGTAGAAATCGAATAAAATAAAATAAAAATACCATAATTAAGTCTAACATTTTAAGGACAACTTTATGTAAGTTATAATTATCAGAGAAAGTAATGATAACAGTACTGCAGGCATATGTACGGATTAATCGATAATGTAAGGGTAAAAACACACGTAATTGTTGTAAACTAAAAATTTTAAATATTGTTGAATACTACCCTACTTAGGAGTGAACAACGATAACGTTGAATCGAAAGTATAATTTTAATTTAGTATTTAAAATTTATATCAACCATTTAATTTATTGAATTAATTAGATTTGAATTGAGTTATAGATTTATATTAAATTATTTTTTTTAATATTTTTTATTTGATAAATATAGTGAATATTAACTAAAAAACATGAAATAGATTATGAATTTATATAATTTACTATAAAATTTTAATAAAATACTACCATATCAAAATCAAAATTTAAAGTTTAAAATCTATTTACAAATTTATAAATATTAAAATATAAATTTGAATTTAATCAAATATCTATAAAATTTAAATTTACTATATGAATTTGATCGTAAAAATTTATTTTACTCAATTTTATTTATCTAACATTATCTTTTATTCGATCCAATCATGTGTTCAAATCTACTTAAAATTCTTCGAACTCAGTAAGATACAATCTTTTACTTTGACCTAACACTAGTTTTTCAAAAATCAATTATAATATAATAGTTTATAAAGAAAATCTTAATATACAATATTAACTTTTTATACAATAAAATAATTTAACCAGACATGTTTTTTTAAAAAAAAAAATATTTGATATTTTAATTAAAGTTAAATATATTTTTATGTCTTAATTTTTTATTTCAAATTAAAATAATCCATTTTCTAAATTTTGGATCAATTTGGTCTTCTATATTTATAAACACGTGAATATAATATTTTTAACTAATATTTGTTATTAAGTTTATCTAACATTTCAAATACATTTTTTTAAATAACATTGAAGTAAAGATATGTTAAACAATATAAACGATTCAAATGTTATCTTAAAACGTTAAATAAACTTAACAAAATTTAATTAAAAGAATTAAATCCACGTATCTCTAAAAATGACAACTAATTTATACTTATTAGAGATGATAATTGTAAGAGTATTTTTCAATATATTTATACTTGGCTTCAAAACGATAACATATATACAATTCTGCAATTACTATACTTATTCAATTTACAAAAAATAATGAATTCAGTAAATGTGAATTTGAGTATGTGTATAGAGTTTTAGACTTGTACTACATTCATTAATAAGACTTTTATGGTTGTCTGAAACTAAATTAACTATGTCTATAGAGACATGTAGACAAGTTTCACATCCCAAGAATATATGTGGTAAATTCGAGTTCGATATGCTCCATATAAGTGTAACACAAAGTACTCATCCACATTTTTTTACCCACAACTGTTATAAAGGACCATGAAAGCGATTGATAAATAACTTCGCACTTTGATGACCACCAAGTATCACTGATAGTGACATAGCATCAAACTTAATATCAGTATATGTTTGGAAACATGATAACTCAGCATGTACAAAATACATTTTACTTTTTATAAATTTATTTTTTCATTGCTTATGGACTCATATATATAAGATTTTGGGTAATTTTTTTTTCCTACTGTTGTGTTTTGTAAAAGGAAAAAAACAAGTCATTATGTTATAGAAAATTTTCACTTAGTGACTTTTTTTTAAGGTTTAATTATTTTTTATTTATTTTTACTTTGATTTTTTTTATTAAAAATTTATTCAAAATAGTTTGTTTTGATGATGGTCTAAATTTTTTATATTTTTTGTTTGATGTTGTCGTCAATTGTTTACGTGAAATAAAGTTTTTAAGTATTTGAGTTTTTTTAATAATTTAAGTATTATTAATTAAATTAATATTAAAAAAATAATTTTATTGAGTATCTAAAACTTTTATAATTTGTTTATGTTTTTGTTTTAGTAATTTTAAACATAACACCATCAAATTCAATAACGAATCTTTATAATTTTAGCTATTTTTTAAAAAAAATGTATTGTATTTTTTTTTTCAAATTAAATACTAAAAAAATCAAACCAACCATATGAAAATATAAAACAATATCATTTGATAAAAATAATTAATATTTTAGAATTTCATTTTTTACAATCCAAATTTATGGGATTGTGTTTGAAACTATAAAATCATACAGCCAATTTAGATAATAGCTATTCAATTAAAAAATATATTTTTTAACAGATTTATAATTAAAAATAACTAAATTTACAATAAACTCTAAATTTAATTATGTTTTTTATCACCTAAAAATAATTAAGTTTATTTAATTGTATATGTAAGATTACTAATATTTTTTCACTCGTTAAAATACCATCATCTCTTTTATAAATAAAACACGATATTAAGTAAATATTTAATAAGAAAAAGTCATATTATTATAAATTAAAAGCTTTAACAAATTAAAATAAACACACAGTCTTTAGTTTTACAAGAATAATAAATTAGTTTATTGATAACATTCTTAACTTCAATTAAAATTTCAAAAGTTTAGGATGTTTTACTTAAACTACCACTTCATGAAAAGTACATATTAAGCTATATATGGTAGTTTCTTGCATATACTGAATAACTTTTCCATGTAAAAATCTATATATGACTTTTCATAATTAAATGTATTATCCAAGTGATTTCAAAAATAATAACTAATTATTAATGTTAAGCTTTTTATAAATACAAACAAAGAGAGTTAATTAACTTTAAAAAACTGAAAACTCAAATTACATAAAATCTAAATCAAAACATAATTAAACCTTTAATTCTATAATTGTCATTACTAACCCGTCAATACTATACAATGAGAAACTGTTAATACTTTTTGTTTATACTTATCACAAATAATGAGTGAGGAAAAGAACGACATAATAAACAGCACTTCTCATGCCAAAATCATCAAAATCTTTTTGTAGGATAAACGAAGTTTAACCATCTAAATTAATATGTTTAATGTATGGAAAATTATTTTCAAGATCGCCAAGGATTAAGTATGTTGAAAAACATGAATATTAATAAAAGTTTATAAAACACTATTTTGCAAAGAAATTTCACATTTATTATACGAAAATATTTATATTTAATGTAAAGCGCTATTTTACTATAAGTTTGAATTTTTTTGATAGGAAAACAAATTTAAAAACTACAACATTTTATTACTTTTTAGTTGACATTTTATAAGTTTTAGTTTCTAAAATACAATAATCTCTACAAATATAGATTATTTATATTTTTATTCTAAAAGGTCAGTGGGAATGAAAACACTTTTCCGTAATCAGTATATATTATTCTCATTTCATTCTATTACATATTTCTCTTACTTTTGGTTTATTTTTTAATGGAATATATTTTCATTTTTTCCAATAACTAAATACCGAACTATTATGTTTATAAGAAAATCAATCATAATCATTTTCATTGACAGATGAGAAAATTAATCCTGGACATAAAAATCTTAGAAATAGAATTCCTAGAAATTTAACATCATGGTCGTTTTAATTTGTATGCTCACAACCATTTTAAATTTAGATTATAATATTATTAATGAATAACCAATAATCATAATTCCTAATAATTTATTAAAACCAAATTATTAAATTAAAGCAAAATTTATATTATTTTGTGTCGAGAAAGGTGAATCAGGTAGTTATGTGTGAAAGATTTGTAACATATTATTTAGTTTAATTGGTCGGATGATGTTTAATTTTATTTGAATGTATTAGTTTAGTAGTTGTTTTTAAAAAGATGTTAATTTGAATCTTAATTAGAAAAATGTCTTAATTAAATTATTTTTAAATAGAAATTATTAAAGTTAATAAAAATATTAATATTTAAAATCACTTACAAATATATTTTAATAATTAATACAGTTTTAAAATCGAATACCAATGCATCTAAATATATGTCGGTATCATCGAAGTAATTAAAATGTATTATTTTATTTTGTATTTATATATTTGAAGACGTCGTCAAATTTATAAAGTCTGCAAGATTTACTCCCCCACTCATTGGATTCAATTAGCGCCAAAATGTATATCCGCACTAACCTGAAAGTACCGTTACCTTTTCACAATCCAACGGACACAATTCACTTCAAGCTCCCAAAGAAAATCTCGATCGTCCATCAAACCTTCCAACTTATTCAATTCAATTTTCAAAATCTCGAGAGGGAGAAAGAGCTGTCACTACCAGAGTCTTCCTCAGAACACCCTTTCTCCGGCGACACCACAATAAATTCCGTTTTCATTTCACCGAAGTCCGAAACTCTCCTTCTCTTACATAATAAATGCCGTTTCATTCCTTTTGCGCTTCTTGCAATTCATAACGCACGAGAATTTATGGACGCTCACGCTTTTTCCTTTCGCTTCAACTGACCTCGGCCAAGCCTTTTCCGCACGTTTCGGGAACGCTTCTCCAAACGGCGAGTCGTTCAGAATAACACCACTGCCAACTGCACCGCTGTTTGGCGAGATCGGCTTCGGATCACTGTTCAGAAAAATATGGAACCGAGCGAAACGACGTCGGATTCAGTTCCGCGGAAATTGGCCAGGCAATTGGATTTCACCGTCGTTTACGGAGATCCTCCGCACCTGAAACTGCCTCCTCCGTCACCACCGCCGCATTCGCTTCTGGAGCTCTCATCGCATTCTCCGTTGCAGTTGCAGTTAAATTTGCAGACACCGGGGCAACGGCCGTGGTTATGTTCGGAGCAGCAGGAGCAACAGCCCTGGCTACACTCACCGCGACCGAAGCTAGTTTCACCGGTTCGTCGATTTCCGCAGCCGGTGCAGAAACTTCCGGTTAAGGTGTTGCCAGTGGTGTAAGTATTCTTATGGCTCAAAAGAAAGGAAATAGAAAACGGTAGCGTTTTGAATTTGATTAGCCCTGTGTCAATGATAATGAATGCCCGGATCGTGCTAAAGTGTGCCGATATGCGTTAAGAGTGTTGAATTGGATATATGTTTTGAAATTTAGTACGATAAAGATTGTTCTTGGCTGACATGATTTGATTAGATGCCTCCAAAAAGTAATGATTCTTGAGAATTTTGAGTTTCATAATTAGTTTGGTCCCTGTTTTCGAATAATCTTTATGTTGTAGTCCCTGTACAAAGAAACTCTACTCTCTTTAGTTCCCTAATACATACATTTAGTCTATTTTCGTTTGACTGTTGTATAATTGTTCTGACTAAAATGGATTAGAAAATGTATGAGTAAGGAGTAAAATGAGTTAAAAAAAAGTGTGCTTCCTGGGAACTAACGAGTACTAAAATGAGTTATTTCCAGGTATAGAGACCAAAACATAGAAGAGTTGTAATTAAACAGGAAAGTTATAAAGGTGAGATGGGTACATAAGTACTGGACTAGAGTGTTTTTGGTGGAAAATGTAAGTAGCGATCGATTTTTTGGACTGGAAGCCTTGAATTCCTTCGTGCAATTGATAAATCATTTCAATAATCATAAATATTTGCATCCGAATGCAATGTGGGCTCATTGTTATCATTTTGAGATTGGCTATAGTAATCTGAATTGTGGTAAAAAAGGCAAAGAGTGTAGTATGCATTTTGGGAAAAGAAGTATCTTAAATTTGCTACTAAACTTAATGCTACTCGATAGAGCTAAATTAGTTGTAAAGGAAAAAGCTCCAAATATTTTATTAGTCCATATAATAAGGGGTTAGAAATACTGTTTCATCTCTGTACTCACTATTAAGTTTTGCGTCACAGTAAGAACTTTTGTACTAATTTGAATGTGAACTTATTTGCATTCTTTCAGGAAGTCAGAGTCTCCTATATCACAACCTCGATTTAATGTGGAATTAAAGGACACGACACCAAAGAAACAGAAACAATGTAACTGCAAAAATTCTAGATGCCTCAAATTGTAAGTCCTTTAGTTTATCCGAATGAAAAACTTATATCAAGAATACTTATCTCATGGCCACACAATCTTGCACGTTTTTTTCCTGCTCTCTCTCTTTAACATGAAAAACCTAATTTGGCAAATGAAATGATAGGTATTGTGAGTGCTTTGCAGCTGGGATCTATTGTGATGGCTGCAACTGTGTAAATTGTCATAATAATGTGGATAATGAGGCTGCCAGACAGGAGGCAGTTGGAATAACATTGGAACGGAACCCAAATGCTTTCAGACCAAAAATTGCTAGCAGTCCGCAAGAACAACGAAATTCCAAGGTTTAAAATTCCTCGAACTCCCTCAAAATTCAATTCCAAGGTTTTTTAATGGTACTTAATGCTCTAGGTTTTGGTGATATTTTAGTTGACGTGGTGCATTTTAATGTCTTGTATGAACACAGGAAAGTGAAGCTCAAGTTATAGGAAAGCACAATAAAGGATGTCACTGCAAGAAATCTGGTTGCCTCAAGAAGTATTGTGAGTGCTTCCAAGCCAATATCCTCTGCTCTGAAAATTGTAAATGCATGGACTGCAAGAATTTTGAAGGAAGTACTGAAAGAAGAGCAATTTTTCATAGAGAGTATAATGTAGTTCACATCAATCAGGGAACTAATGCTGCTGTAACCGAAGTCGTTGGATCATCTGGCTATAGAAACCATATAACACCCAAGAGGAGAAAAATTCAGGAAATGTTTTCCGGAAAGTCAGCTGCGGATCAAACTGTTAACACGACTGCCCAATACCTACAGGTGCTTTATTCTTTGCCTTTTTGAGTCTTGACCGGATTTACTCGGATCTATGTAAATAATAATGTACTAATTCTTTATGTAGCAGGTTCATTGTAATTGGATTGGAAAATGAAAATCATATGAATCCAACAATGCAATAACTTTTTCTTGTAATTATAGCATCAAATCAACAATTCAATCCTTGTTGTATCCCTTGGAACCCTTGATTTCCTTATTGTTTACCTGTTAGTTTACTGATCAATTTCCTCCATCCCTGGAAATCCAAACATAATGTAATGCTTTTTTACATTATTTTGCATTTTAATCAGGAAACTGATCTTATGGCTTCGTCGTTTTCAACTCTGTCATATTCCTTTGTTTCTGACCAAGTCAACACAAGAATTTCAGGGTCTTCAAGGTCTATGTACCGGTACGTGACTTTTCTAATGATTATTTGACGAATTTCTATATACTTTACGTATAAGTGTCAAGGAATTACAGCTAACAATTTATTCATGCTGAAGGTCGGTATTGGCAGATGTCCTCCAGCCACAAAATGTGAAGAATCTCTGTTCACTTTTTGTTATTCTCTCAAGAGTATCTGCAAAGACTAAAGCAGGTTTTGAGCAACTCATGGATGTATACTCTATTTATCATTTTCAGAATAATTTTATTTTTTTCTAATGGTGGTGAATGATTTTATATTCCGAAAATTAAATATGTACTTGTTATCTAAGGGATATCTTAGGGAGAAGTGCTGTTATATGTCATGATATATTTTATTGGGGAGTTACAGGGAAATAGTAAGCAATTGGGAAAGTATTATGGGTACCAGAACAATAGTTAACTGATTCATATTCAAAGTAATGATATTGAATTACGTTCGAATGCTAGATGCTCAAAGCTTTGAATTTGCAATATCTGATGGGAAACTATTGTCGTTTAATAAAGTTAATGAGTTTTTTTTTTTTTTTTTTTTTTTTCAATGAAACTAGTGTCACACTAATAATATGACTAAGGAAGGGGGAACTGGTAAAAAAACCCTTAGAGGACCTTTCATACGCAGAATACTTTCAGCAAATTTTCATCTTTGAATTGGTTAGTTAGGCGATCAGATCATGAACACCACTAATGTGCCTGAAGTCTTTCATTTTTTGCCATAAACGTGCTTTGGCCACAATTGTCATCATGCAGTTGCATACCTTTTGGAAATACAGGTTTCAGATTCAGGTGTACTGCTCACATTTCTGACAATAGTTGTCTTTCTGTGCTGCTCTATAGCTTTCACTCTTTCCATATTTTCCTGACATGTTTTATCTGTACCAAGTTTGAATTTTAAATGTTTCCCAACTTTTCAGAAGCGAGAGGGAAAATAGATCGACAAACAAAAGCTGGGAACTTTAAAGCTTCCGTTGCTTCATCAGCTAAATCGCTACAAAAAACTAAGGATGTTCGCCAACCGGTCTGTGATGATCACGTGAATAAAGCTGTGGCAGATGCAGTTGATATTGCCAATTATAATAGGCCATTGTCACCAGAAACACTGGCATTGATGTGTGATGAACAGGACAATATGTTTTTTGGAAATACTTCTGCCGATGGAGCTTCATATCAAAACTTTCAAAAGTCATTAAATTCTGATGGAAGCTCGGATGCTTACGGAGAGCAGGAAAGGCTTATAATGACCAAACTCTTGGATGTTCTTCGCGAACTCGTTACTCTTGGTAGCATGAAAGGTTAGGCTTTAGTGTCATGGTGTTCTAGTCTTCACTATTACAATTTTGCTTGGCAGAAATGATCTGGGTGTTTTTCTGTTAAAAATTTTCTGTAATATTCTATAAACAGTCATTGGGGAAAGTCCCGTTTGAATGACATAGCTAACAATTTTTTTACTTATGTGTTGTGACAGGAATACTAACTCAGCTGACCATGTAGTATGTCCATACCTACTAGTCTCACTCAGCTAACTTGTATGTAAACAACTTGCATCATCATAATCATAAAACTAAGAATGTCAGGCTAGAGCAGAAAAATTAGAAGACATAGCCACCCATAGCAGACCCCCCTTGTTGCCATGCTTAAGCTTATTATGTAAAGCAAGTAGCAATTCTAATGAAAGCTAATTAACTAATATTATTTATCTATACGTTGTAGAAACGTGCTATTATTCATCGACCAAGAAAGGTGAGAAAAGCAAGAAAGAACCTGCAGACCATGGCAATATTGGGGCCGAAACTGGCGTTGGTAGTGAAAAGAGAAATAATACCAGTTGCATTGCAAATTACCCCATCTCATCTGTTACTAAAATATCCCAAACATTTATGCCATAACTAAGGGACATGTTGATAAATGATTTTTCGTTGACCTGATTGGTTGTGAAAAATGTTGCTAGTGTCCGTGCACCAGCCAGGAATTTCTGGCACTGATGTGCATTAATTTCCCTTCTGTAAATTAAAGGTTATGTAGAATTACAAGATAACTGCAACCACACTTCTTTGCTGCGCTGACATCTCAACACCATTTAGTATTGCCTTGAAACATTGGTCAATTTTGATCTTTTCGATATTAACAGGAACATTGTTGTGTTCATAATGCCACAAAATTCTGTTGAATGAAACGGTTTAATTATACAAGGGAAATCCATTTCTGGTTTTCGTTTGATTAAGACAGCTACTGTGTGTGTTCCTAGTTTTAAGGGTTATAGAATATTATTTATATTTGGATATATAGTTGAGGATTTTGTAAGAAGGTCAAATTATAGAATATGATAAAGTGAGACCCAGTTCTCATCCCACAAGTACAATTTTAGGGTAAAATTAAATTTAAATCTAAATTTAAAGATGATTTTATGGTTTGTTGTTTACATTTGTTTTTGTTTATTTTATGAAGCTTATTATCAAGTCATTCCCAAATTTGAGTCGCTCATCCTTAATGATTTAGATAAAGTAGGCCATTTTAACTTGGATAAATTTAAAATAGAGTATGTGAAAGTCAATATCCGCTAAAAATAAAATAGAAAGTGACGTTCTAAAACATCGGAACTTATTCAATTATTGAAAAAAATAATAATAACAGTATCAAAATTCTTTTAATTGCTTAGAATATGACATTTTATAGTAATATACCAGTCACATTTCTGATGTTTTATTTTACTCCGATGAACATAGTTTCTTAATTTTGGGATATATTCAAAGCCAAAAACTTAGGAAACTGTGAAAATACTTGTTATTTATTTATTTATTTTTATTTGGCAAATAAGGATTAAAATTGGAAAGCCTATTAATCACTATTTTATAAATCAAAGCCTTAAATACATTTTGAAAAAAAGATATTTTTATAGAAAATGCAGTTTCAATAAGTTGAATTAAAGAGTATTGTAGATGTTTTTAGATAATTAGTTATAAGTCTGTCGATGAAAGCTGTAGAAAATTAATAATCTTCTAGATAATCCATTATTTATTGAGTTATTTTTTTGTCAGGATAGATAATCATTTATCGTTAGTGAAAATTACATCATTACTTATTTGGGTTAATTGATTTCTGTGATTATGGTGTGAAAATTTGAGCTGTTTTGGTTTCTACAATTGGACGTAATATACTTTTTGTCAACCAATTTCATTAAATGCTTTTTTTATTAATGATTTTAGTCAAAATTTAATATTCTTGTTTAAATCAAATTTGAGAATGTACTTTTGAAATTTAAATACGTTGGACTTCAAGTAACCAATGGGTTTTATCATTGAAAACTAAACAAGAATTACTCTTTCTATAACTGTAACAATAAGATAATAAAAGAAAGAATTTAGACTAAAGAGTAGAATTGAGATACTTAGTATTAAGTGTAGTTGGAGTTTCAAATTGTGATTATCCTTAGGTTGATCTTAGAAAGGAATTTCTTGATATTTTTATGTGTGATTAGAAAGTCATTGAAGTGAACAATGAAAATATTCTAAGCATTATATAGTATTTTTTTCATGAAATTTGTAAAATATTCTTAAATCACTTAATAAATTTTAAAATTAAAATAAAATTGATTTATTCTTAAGGGTTAGTACGCGTTTAGCTCTTAAACTTGATGTAAATTTACAATTCATCTCATATTTTAAATTTTGATTTTAAAACTATATATATGAACAAAAATTAAGAAACCGAAAAGAACAATATTTAGTTATTTATAAAGTTTGAGTACCAAACTCTAAATTTGGAAGAGACGAATTCCAAGCAAACTTTCCCATACTTAGTGTTGCTCCTCGTAATTTTCTTATTGCATAGGTTTGGAAAAGGGAATTTACAATATGAAAATGTACCTGCCTTAGTTAAATTTAACTTAAAAAGTTAAAATAAAAATAAAATTTGAGGGCCTTTTATCAGCTGTATTAATAATTAAGATACTGGTCCACCATGCAGAACTTAAATCGCCATCCACCACAGAAGCATGTTTATGAATGATAGTTAAAATGAAATTACTCCACAACTAACTTAATAGCATTCGACACTGCAATTTTCGTAGTTTACCTCTTCCTCTCCTCTTGCTATGGTGGTTGGTTCTTACTCACCCAAAATCCAAACAAACTTGGCGGGAAAAGACGCCATTGAAGAAGGTCAAAGTCAGAGTAAGCTCCTATCTCAGTTCCGGCCAGGGCCAGTCCTAGTAGGCCACACGCGCAAGGTATATAATAATAATAATCATCATACTCACTAGCTTATATATGAGTGTTTCATTTTCACTAACTGTTGAACTCGCGAATCCGGTGACGGATCCTCTGTAAACAAACTCTCCTCCAACGAAGGAAGAGGTATTATCAAAATTCGTAGCATCATTTCATTTTTTTTTTATAAATTCTGATTCATTTGTCAGTTCAATCGCATGAACCTTATTACAGATCAGGATATTGGCGTCAAATCCAAAGGCAGATATAGAGAACCTTGAAGAGTTGCTACAGGAAGATAATTTTCTTCTTGAATATGGAGTTAGGTAACTGATTCCATAATTCGATTCTTCTAGAGTTTGTGACTTTTGAATCGGTAGTTTTGTTATTCCGATCTGATTCGTTAATTTGTTGATTTTGAATCCTGGAAAGGAGAACAAGGACGGTTTCCGGTGTTGATTTTGAAGTTGAAGGAAAGCGGTATACAGAGAAAAAGGCCTGCAGTTGTTTTTCTTCACAGTTCGTAGAGTGACAAAGAAGCGGTGCGTCCATTGCTTGAGGTTGCTATGGTACCACTACTACGTCTTCTCTGCTTCACTCAATCGGTTATTTTTTACTTGCATTTATTTGTACTGTTCTGGTGTGCGATAATTTGATTTGATTGGATTATAGTAACCGATTTTCTCAGGCGCATGCGTGGCGATGTTAGGTAGCAATTCGGGTTCATTGTCGTTACTATGGAAAACGTGCAACCAACACAACCATCTATCTCCATCCATGTAGTATTGCTATGCTATTTACTATTGAGTTTTTTTACCGCATAATGTTATTTATGAAAACAAAAATTTCAAATAAGAGAAAAAAAATTCCATTAATGATGTTTAGTTCATTTTCCCAAAAGAAAATATCAACCAAGTCAGATAAATAAAATATAAAAAATTTGAATTATATGTCAATTCCACATCTAATTTATTTCATATCCCGTAATTTACTGGAAGGAGTGAAGGAGAGGAGAAACTGGGAACGAGAGAAAAAAATTGACTTACACTTTTTAGTTTTCTCACAGTCGATACTTTTACGTATTTCTAAACAATACTTTTCGTAACAAATAAAATAGTAAGATTCTATTTCTCTTTTTCCCTACTTTTAGATGAAACTCCTAGAAGCATTTTCTCTTTTTCTTAAATATGGACCCTATTCTTTTGTATCTATTAGCCACTTTCTACTTTTATTCATCTAATTTATCGGTAATGTGTAACTCAAACTTGATGGGATTGCAGTTCAGTTTTAATTTTTTAACTGCTCCCCAATAATTTACTCATTTACGCATTCAAAGTGACGGTAACAAGAAGTTAATTGAATTGTCTATAAAGCCCGGACACGTCGTTTCGTGTCCAACACGTATCAGACATCGACATGTACATACTTTTAGGACACATGTGTCAATAAAATGTCTAATTTGAAAGATAATTTTTTGTCTTTGACATAATTTTGACATGACTCCAACATAATATTAATAATCACAAATTCAATGATATTTTAAACAATCCATAAACTTGTAAACTTATCACATAATTTTCTATTATGATTATAAAAATAAAGAAAAAAAATTATATGATCACTATTTTTTACTTTTTTGGATATAAGATAGATAGGTTAAATTTATTTTTGTGTTAGTTGACAATATATTAGTTAAAAATTTGAAACTAATATATATATATATGCTAGGTCTCGTGTTCTGTGTTTTTTCAATTTAGTCATATCTTCCTACCTATGTGTCCGAGTCTCTGTCTGTATTCAGACTTCATACATTGTAAGTTTCAGGGAAAGAGCCGACTTTGAGGAGTCATGCCTACACCGAACTTTTTAATCCTCTTCAACTTATACTACTTGAAAGATATGTATGTGTCTGCTTATCAATGTATTTTCTTTTTTTATAAATATATTGAAAGGATAAGGAGAATAAAGAACATGGGTTTAAACCTAAAGAATGCTAAGAAAAAAAAAAAAAAAGAAAAGTGAAAGTGCAGAATTAAAAGTTACAGGAAGGAAAGAGAGAGGAAACCAAGGAACAATTTATGGAGATATAAAAAAGTATATACAGTTGAAGTGTATTTTAGTAGTAAAAAATTGTAAACGAAGATTTTCTGGAACTTATTATTACAAGAGAGACAACTTGTTGTGCCTGATTTTTCAACATTTTTCAGTCATAAACATTATTGTTATGATTGAAGTTCCTTTTATTATGCGCGCAACTTCTTTAAAAAAGAGAAGAAGTAATCACTTGCTCCAGTTTTTCAGAATAAACATGAATCACTGTTTACAACGGTTTTTAATATAATCAACTGTTTTATAATGCCTTTTAAATCATACGTAGTAACTTATGATTTCTTTAAATCTCTAAAAAATAATTACTAAACTATTTAATATTAGGATTACTTCTCTAATCTATAATTGTCCTAAGGGGATGATGTCTGGTATAATTAAATGGTAAGCAATTTTCATAAAAAAAAAGGTAAATAAGTTTTAAAAAAGTGTAAACTAAATGTAAACATGGCCTTTATTATACTTGGTGAGTTTGTCATTGTATATATAGTTCAATTATTTCTTTAATAATAATAATAATAATAATAATATAATAATAATAATAATAATAATAATAAATAGAAACATATAGGAGGAGAAATTAATGTTAGTATAATCTAGTATATAATTTTATATTTCAAAGAATAATTTCACTGTTCAAACTGTTTGAGTAAGACCTAGAAGGGAATGTACATAATTAATGTACTCAATAGGGGTACTATTCATTCAAGCATGCCAACAGTCTATAACTGAAGTCTATAACTGAAGGTCAGCCTAGTATTTATGAATTCAATTATTTCGCCTGAACTGTATATATGCTTTAATTTATTGTTTTTAACATCATTGAGAATGATCACGTGTATACAATTTCTATCTGTAACTTTGTTCTTGTTATGATAGTGCGTTTGCAGTTAATACTACATATTAATCTCAAAATTTTATATTTTCTATTAGGTTCGGGACAGAATTGCTCCAGGTTTACCTTCACAATTTGATTCACCTTATTCAATTCCAACCTTCGTGCCCTGTCTTATTCTTATCGGTAAGACCCTATTGTATGTGCTGTACATTGAACATTTTCAAATCCAATCTGGCTCTATACCTTAACAATAACAATATAGATCTCTGATCCATCCACATTTGTCAACTTAGTTATTCGTTTTAGGTTTTATGAATTTTTAATGCTAACATATGGAATTGATCATTTGCTTGGATTTTGGGAACTATAGGTGCGAAAGATCCCCTGGAAATTCCAAGAGCAAGGCAAGCCTGGTATACAGAAAGTTTCACTGTTTAGATAATTTCAAGGTATGAACCTGAATTGTTTGGTGACTTCGGTGAGAAATTTAAACTTGCCATTGTGATCATCCGCTATCACTTTAATAAGAATGGATTTAACAGTCGGTCGAAACCTGAATCTTCCGATTTAAACGAACAAAAACGATAAAGGCAATTTCAATAATAATAAAAATGACATGGAGCACTGATGGTGGAGATTTTAGATTGAAGAGGATCCAAATGAAAATCCAATGTAAGAAGATCCATATATATATCGAGATGTTGAGACTTGGGAAACGACACATGTGTTGTGTTGATCGTAATCTGAGTTGGGTAGAGTTATCATGTCATGATAGCATTGAGGTGAGTTGTTACTACTAATATACTTCGAATGTGAATTTTCCACAAAATGATGAACACTTGCTGGAAAATTTATTATATATTGTGCATGGATCACAAGGTGAATTGAAGACATACTCAAAGCAACAGGGCATGCTTATGCTAATGTTATAGTGGATGTAAAAGGTGAGTGATCGAAACTCTTAATAATTGAGTCACATATGCTCTTAAGTTTTAGCATAATAGTCTCAATTGAGTCACATGTGCTATGTTTTGTTACAATAAGAGGATTGCTCATTGGGAATATGGTTTTGAGTGATGATATTTTAATATAAGTCAATTTATTATATATTTTTTTCTTTGACAATACTAAACCTGTCCAAAAAAACCGTTATCTAATCATTAATATTGTTAAAAACACTAAACATTAACTAGTTAGAAACACTCTTCACGACTTAAAATATGAACATTGTTTTTCAAAAGAGTAACAGTTTAACAAGACAATTATGACAACAACTTTTAATTAAAAATAAGATATGAATATATCTATTATTAGCTAATAAAGAAGAATTGAAAATAAAATAAATAGTTTTGTCAGCATTTGATATTATAATATGTAGTACTTGTAAAAAAAGGGATGTCGAGAAAAGTTTTACCAAATCTCAAGGGAACATTCAAATTTCTAGTAAAAATGAAAATCCTAAACTAATTATTCAACTTAACGTTTTAATATCAGTAAAGTGCTCTCCCAATGGTTCAAAATCTTAATATAAAGAGAGGAAGGTGAGAACAAAAATGAAACAAAGCACAAAGAAAAGAGGGTTGGGACATCCGTACATTGAAGACTATTGCCATGACTTTTCCTTTCAGTCCTTCCTCGTCTTTTTCTTATATCATATTATCCAACACCATGATTAACTAAATCCTTGTTTACTGGATTAGATGTAATGATCAAATTGTCTTTTCTTTTTTTTATATTTATATATAGTTATATATTTTGAATTGACAAAGGATTGCGATTCAATAGAGTATACTTAGGTTTTGCTTTGAGAGATTAAAGCATACATATTTTTTATAATAAGGATAGGTGACAATGAAAAGGAAGAAAATTCTAATTTGTGAGCTTATAAGAACAAGAGAATGGATCACTAAAGTCTAGATCCAACAATATTCATTTGTATACTTTTACTTTACTAGTTGAATATAAATTTATGATACTGACATAGTTGGAATTAGATTTTATTATCTCACTACCTTGTTTTCTTAATTTATAAAGTAAAGATTTTTGTCTTTTTCATTTCCATCGATCCTTATCGTGAAAAAATATATTCCAATTGTATAACCTATTGAATTACCATATTTTTTTAACTCAATTAAATAAAGCCGAATTAAGTTGAAGGATTTAAAGATGATTAATAAGTTTTACAACTTCAACTAATATGGTTGATCAAGCCACAATAAACAATACACATAAAGATTAAACATCAATGGTGAAAAATAATATAACATTGTATATAAATATAATCATAAATTTACTCATAAATATAATCATAAAGTTGAATAGCAATCTAAACAAAAAGATTAAAAAGAAATGAAGGTGTTTCTTAGGAATGTCAACGAGACGGTAGGGTATGCATAGTAGTTCCCCATATCCTATTCGTTGGATAAATATTCACCTCGTACTCTCTTATCTATGTCCGTCGAGTATCCGTTATATGGATACCTGCTTAATTTTTTAATATCCACGGATATTCACGGGTACCCATGGATATTACAAAAAAATAAATGAATATTTAACAACATATTTTAATGGTAAATTCAAATAAAATACAATACATAATATTCATAAATTTCAAACAAAGCCTAAATAACTCATTTAAATAGTGTTGAATGACAGTTTATAAAAAAATAATTTTTTTTAAAACTAATTGATAAAAAAAAAGAACTCATTTATAATCAATATGTTAATATTTTAATAATCTTTTTAATTTAAATTATAGTATAGCAGTACGTGTATCCACAAGTACGGATATTATGATACCCGTATCCGTCCCATTAACATACGGGTATAAAAAATCCCCGTACACGTTACCCACGAGTATCCATTTACAATATTCATTTCTTACTCATTACGAATTTTATCTGCAGCTATCCGCAGGTATAAATTTTTTTGACATCCCTAATGTCTCCGGTGGATGTATGTTCCAACCTTCTCTTCTCTGCACTTGGTTCCTTTACTGGCCATGTCTTTTATGCTCTTATATGAGACTTCAAGCTAAAAGGAGAGTATTCTACAAGTTGAGACAAAACTTAGATTTATTGGGTGAAGTCCGTAAGCAATGTTCTTATGATCTCTACCTGCAAATCTCACTACCTAGGCTAGGATTTGTTGTCGCCATACGAAACATGATGTGCAAGATATATTGCTCTTTAGTTTGTGGTTTGACTGAGCAAGAAAAAGTCTAACTTAACACGAAGTTAATTATAGTTAAATAATGAGCAATGTTAAATTAGTTAGTTTGCTTCTTGCATATGGTCAAGTTAAACTTAATTCCAACCCAATTTAAGAGACCTAATTCAATATCAATTCAAATATATTAAATTCATATTTAACTTAAGTTAACTATTTGAGTCACAAATTAATATGAGTGTATTATTTAAATTTGATTTATATTTGGTTAATTTTTTTATATATGAAATAAAAGTATTAAACCTTTATTAGAAAAAAAATTGTGTAATTTTAATAATTATTTTTATAATGAACTATTATTCTAAGTAATTTATTACTACATTTTAAAAAAAATTGATCATATAAAGAGTAAAATTAAAAAGTTAATAAGTTGTTTTATTAAATTTTAACAAAATTTGTTAAGATAACATGAATGATTTTAAAAAATAGAATTTTACTTGTGAATTAAAATTTATTAATCCGAGAGTCTACTTGTATTATTTACAGAAAGGAAAAAAAAAATAGAATATTGGGATAAGAGAGACACAATTGTGATAATTTAACCCCTCACTCTCTACAGCAAAATGTGTGGATACATATATATATATATATATATATATATATATATATATATATATATATATATATATATATTTTAAGCCATAGACTAATCACAATCAGTCTTGAGCCTTTGATTAACCTAATATTTTTCCTTTCATCCATATTATTTGGGTCAGTTGACACATGGTAATAATTTCAACATTCAATCATTACAACCCAACTGCCAAAGTCCCGTAATTATAAGAACCGTCTCAAAGAACTCACTCTCACCCTGAATCCCAAACGAAAATGGCGGAAAAAGAAGCCATTGAAGAAGCTCATAGCAAGCTTCGATCCAAGTTCCTTCAAGTAATTCGTTTTAGTACTAGACGACGATGTGAATGTATAACCCAATCGACTTCATTCGTTAACTTTCACAATCTTGCTATGTGTTGTGCAACGATTCGTTTAATTTAATCTCATTCTTATGTATGATGCTTGATCAGTTTTCCCCATAGTTCGTCGTTATAAGAAAGCGGTGAGTCGTTTGTATGAAAACTCTCCTCCAACGAAGGAAGAGGTACTGTCATTATTGACATTTGCAACGTCTTTTGCTTATTTTTATTTGTTTCTTAATTTTCATTGTCGTCTTGTTCAATCGCCTGAAAATTATAGATGGAGATAATGGAATCGTGTCCGAAGATGGAGACAGAGAACCTTGAAGAGTTGCTTCAGGAGGAGAACTTCTACTTGGTTATGAACTGGCCAACTGGTGAATGGGATGATGTAGGTGACTAATCAATTTCTTAGGAGTTGAATTTTGAATCGGTATTTTTGTTATTCTGATTTGATTTTGTGCTTCAGGAGCTCTGGGAGGGCGAGAATGAGAATTTGGAGTATGTAGGTCACTAATTAATTCAATTTCGTCGGAGTTGAATTTTGAATCGATATTTTTATTATTCTGATTTGATGGTTTGCTTGAGAGATAACCTCATTGATTTGGGATACTCAGGAAGCTCACTCCGGAAGAAGGATACAATGGCTGCCGGTGGTGATTTATAAATTAAAGGAAAGCGATGAAAGCGATGAGGAGAAGAGAAGGCCAGCGGTTGTTTTTCTTCACAGTATGAACAAAAACAAAGACTTCTTGCGTCCATTGCTTAAGGTTCTTCTCACCTCATTTTTTTTATAGGTTTCTTCTTAGTTTTATTACGAGATGGAGTTGAATCATAACATCTTCCACTTTTTTTTGTTCTAATTTCCTTAAAGGGTCTTGCAGTGTTCTCAGGACACTGCATAACAATAATTAACATGCATTTAATTTTATAAATTTAATACATTTTGATTTCATTTAAGGTTAAATCATTCTGGAAGTTCTCATTTTTGTAGCGAAATATCAAGTAAGTCAAGTCCTCCATAATTATTTGACTCAATTGAGTCCCTATTTTTTAAAATTTATTGCAATCAGTTCCTTTCCGTTAGTGCTAATTATGTGTCACGTGTCAGCACGTGATTTTTTTATTTTTAACTTTTTTTTATATTTTTTAAAAAAATAAAATAAAATTGCCACATGTCAATCTGACATTGTGCCTATTTTTTAGCACTAATTATTTGACTCAATTGAGTCCCTATTTTTTAAAATTTATTGCAATCAGTTCCTTTCCGTTAGTGCTAATTATGTGTCACGTGTCAGCACGTGATTTTTTTATTTTTAACTTTTTTTTATATTTTTTAAAAAAATAAAATAAAATTGCCACATGTCAATCTGACATTGTGCCACGTGGCAGAGACAGTGTGATGTGGCAGTACGTGTCACTATTGGATGTCAAAAGTCTCGATGTAGTCTTTGTATTTGTTATTTTGTCTCAATTTGGTTCCAATTTTTTTAAAACTAAACCAAATTCATCCCTATATTAGATTTAATTTTTATATAAATTTACAATTGTATTTTTATTATAATTGATATTTTTAACAAAATTAAGTTTATTTAAATGTATATTTTACATTGAACTTTATTTAAATATTGTTTCAAATATTTATATATCAATAATTTATAGACAAATGTTAGAATTGTTATAATTTTTTTTTTAAATTTTATATTTGAATTTATAAAGTTTTTATTTTTAAAGCAACTCTAACATTTAAATTAAAAATGGGAGGACCTACTTGAGATTCACTACAAAAATGGGGACCTATGGAATGATTTAACCTTCATTTAAAGACAAAAATATCATAAATTTTATTTAATATTTATTAACAAAAATTAAAAAATAATTAAATAATAAAATAAATATATTTTAATGTTTTTAAAAATTAAATATAATTAAATATAAAATAATTTAAATTAACAAAAAGAATAAAAAAATAATGTTAAATATTTAAAAAGTTTGTAAAAAATATTAATAGAAATTTTTTTTAGTAAAGACTTTAAAAATTTAAAGTTTTTGTTTTGTATCACAAAGTTATTGTTTAAAAATTTAAAAAGTTATTTTTGATTTTATAAAATTTGATATATGTATTTATATTATTTTAATTAATATATTTAATTATTTCAGATTTTCAATGTAAAAATAATGGAACCAATACGTTTTAATTATTCTTTAATCGGTGCTTTTAGGTACGGGTTAACAGTTTTATCCTTTGAACTAATCTTATAATTCAAATGTTGAATTTATAATTTTTTTTTCACATCTCTTTCTAATTTTTATATTTTTAAGATTTTCATACAACTTCTTT
>Ga0214543_1005375_pt1 | contig 23628 bp, 22 predicted proteins | sample CNSS2metaG_FD_160094 | JGI IMG/M metagenome (GOLD analysis project Ga0214543, IMG submission 160094) | Root nodule microbial communities from cowpea collected in UCLA plant growth center, Los Angeles, California, USA - CNSS2 | ecosystem: Host-associated > Plants > Roots > Nodule | place: USA... | reverse complement strand
CCTTCATTGTTCCCTCATTTTGGCTCTTGTCACCTTTTCAGAAGCAACTTTCCTCTCCATCCCACACCTCTGCCCTCTGCTAGGGCACACCATCCACACGTCTCCCAGCTACCAAAACTCCTTTTGTTTTCCAGGTAAGTGAACTTCGGAGCTTCTGGTCCGTTTACTTCCTTTTTTCCCCCTGTTTGGAGGCGTTGGTCAAGTTGGGGTTGAGATTCCTAACGTCGTTTTGTTTGGATCTTCACGTTTTCAGCTCTACCCAAGTTCCTGGAGCTGTGCTATCCCTTGGTTCAGGACTTTTGCTTTCTGTATCCAAAACAGAGGTAAGGGGAGCTATGTGTTTAAGTTTAAAGTTATCGCGGCATGCTTGTGTTCTGTTCCATGTTGTGAGTGCTTGAATGGTGTTGAATCGTGAAAATAAATGGTTGGCTATGTTCTGGATGTTGCTCTGTGTCGTTTTCCTACCTTGCATGTGTGTTTGGGAGTGGATCTGGGCGGTTTCCGCCACTGCATGTGGGTTGACAGTGGTGAGCTCTGCTATTCTCGCCCAAGCGAGCTCGCCTCGCCTAGGCGAGAGTATCAGAATGCTCACCCTGGTTCTGCCTCGAGCACTCGCCCAGGCGAGGGGCTGCATTTTTGGGCGACAGGTCAGCTCGCTCAGGCGAGACAGCGTCGCCTGAGCGAGAAATCGTGAAACCTTCCAGGACCCAACGTGGTAGACTCGCCTAAGCGAGAGCCAGTCGCTTGAGCGAGACAACTTCTCTCGCCTGGGCGACTACTCCTAGCTTGAGCGAGGCTGCTACAGCGGGTGGTTCCAATTCTGTTTTCTCTCTGTGTTTGATGGGTGAATTTTGTGATTTATTTATTTACCCCTTTCTTTCAAAACCTAAAGAATGTGAATATGTTTATGTGGTTGTTTGAATCTTGTGAACTAAAAATTTGTATGTTGGCATGAATAACACATGGATTTTGTTTGGTTGGTTGGTTGAGAACTTGGATGAGAATTGGATGTTTCGAGAAAAAGGTGGTGGATATGGTATGAAACATAAATTTGGGGTGATAGGCGTAATTCCATGAGTCCCGTGGGGAGACTTTATGGTGGCGTGTAGTGTATATATTAAGATAAGGATTCAAGTAAGGATCGCATCCCGAAACTCTAAAGGGTCAGTGAGTCTCAAGTAGAGCAAACTGACCCAAGTGGTGAGAGTAGCGGGAGGCCCTAGTCTTTGGCAGGATAATGGGCTTAGACGCGTAAAGGCTAACCTTGTGAGTGGTAGGGTGAAACCCATTGGCAATGGCTCTGCAGAGCAGTAGAGGCCACCACAAGTGCAAGCGTCCAGTGAATCTGATCTTAGTATATGTATCCGGATAATTGAGTCATAGTGTCTTGTTTGTTTGCCATAACATGACTTATGTGTCTCTGTGTTGTATGCCTGGGAACGTTTATGCACTTATTCTTTTAAACTATGATTAGTTTCAATTTACACTAGATTACCCTTGCATTTTGTGTTGTTTCTGTTATGTTTTCTCTCTTGCGATGATCACCTTCTGGTGGGAGCAGATGAGAGGGAGGTTCGAGATGGATCCGGGAGACGCAGCGGTGCGGCCTAGATTTCCCTGTCTGGATGTCATAGGAGTAGTTTCATGGCCATGAGGCCTTTTGTATTAGTTGCCTTGAGGGCAACCCTTTTGCAAGACCGTTGAACTTTTAAAATTTCCTTTTGCTTAGGACTATGTGGTATGCCTAAGTTTCCTTTTGAGTATTTTCGGATGACTGTAATAGTTATCTTCACTACGTTTTATGTTCATCTGAATGCTTCTCGTTATTATAACTGTGTGATATTTTATTTAGTAGTGTAATCTTTTAAAATGGGATGTCACAACAACTCCTCTAAATCCCTTATTCGCCTCTTCATCTATAACACTGTTTTTACAATTACTCCCTCCATGCCACTCTATCTTTCCTCACTTACACCTTAATGAGTGCTCTACTATCAAAAGTCATTAGGGAAAGAATATGTCCAGTAACAATCAAGCATCACTGGAGTTACTCTATGGCAGAGGGAAGCCAAGTAAAATTGCTTTGGATCCCCGTTCATTGGCATAAACTACGTGGATTAATGTGTTTCTCCCAAAACATTAAAGTTACAGTGAACACATCACCAAAAACTATTGAAAATTAAGTAATTCCTTATCTATTATGCACTCTACACTCTTTCAAGACGTATTGGATGCTATATGGGTGCTATACACAATAAACACACTGAAAGCCATTTGAGAATATAAAGATTGTAAAAGGAAGAGCTTAATCACATATATAATAGAAAATAGAGACGCTAATTTTCATCTTTTAAAAGACAGTAACTTCCTTTGTTTTATAATTAGGTTGGTATGGAGTTTTTTACAATTAGTTATAAGTATTTCTTCAGATTTCAATCTAATGAAGTGACTGGTCTTCGTTTCAACAATATTATCAACCCACCACTTTGAATAAAAAAAAAAAAAAATTAAATATATATTAAAGGTAGCTAACACCCACTGAAGCTTAGAGCTTTGTAAATTCCCATTAATTGCTGATGATAAGGACTTACTTGACAAAAAACAAAAGCATTGAATATCAGAGAGTTCTTCACTTTGATTGCAGGGCGGTTGGGTTCATTCCTCAAACCCAGTAATTTCACACCTTGGAAATTAAGTATAAGCAACACAGAAACTTGATAAATTGCCTGAAAGTTTCCAAACATTACTAGTCAGAGACAGCAGAAATAATATGGCATAAGTAATGCATTATATTTTTAGCATTCATCAGTTAGCTGTTTCCGGCTTGGTCCACATAAATTTAGAATCCCTGCCAGCTTCAATGCGATAGAAGTGCCATTACACGAGAAACAGAATTCACCTGTATCAGCAGATTCCTCCACATAATATTTGATACAAGCGGTTCTCTGTGCAGAAAAACAGATACTATCAATTTTATAACACAAAAACCATAAAAAAAAAAAAAAAACATAGACACTACATCTGATCTTCCCATAATGGAGTTTAACAATAGGTCCATTCATTGTACACAAGAGCATTTATTTGAAATCCAAGCAAGCATGATAAATTCAGCATTCAGTAGGATCTTTATAGCTTTTGGTGATTATTTACACAGTGATTCACAAAGCCTTTTACCGCAACAATGTGTTTTTACTTACTGTATATGTACCCTGCTGTTTTGGTATTTTGTGAAGGATATATAACTTCGACCTTGTACTTTGTTCTCTTTAATTTTCTTTCTTCCATTAAAAAAATGTGAAGAACAAAAAAATTACCTTCGGCCCATTGGACGCTGATCCATTAAAGAATCAGTTGGTGGTTCAGTGGCCAAGGCCAATGCTCCAAGAGTATCCATGATAAGATTTACCCAGAGAAGCTGTTAAGAAATTAATGAAGGACTAGTTCATAAGGATGGCCTTCTGATTCTAAATAAATGAGGGAACACCAAGCAGTTAGTGATAAACAGAAAACAAACCTGTACTGTATTTAGTGGGATGTCGCCTGTGGAAAATGCAGCAACAACATTTATAGCAAGTGCTGCTATATTGACTGTAAGCTGAAACTGGATAAATTTCTGAATATTTGCATATACAGACCGCCCCCATTTGACAACCTGAATTGGCGAGAGATATTGAAAGGTGGTACACTTATGATTCAAACATCTATTCTTAATCAGCTTACACGAAATAACGAGGCTGTGGAATGCACCTTAATACTAAAAATCTCTCACAACAGCATGAAAAAATCATAACTATGCATTTCAATTAGTACCAGAAACAGTCCTACAAGAGGGAGGCCTTAAGTATGCATCATTCAGTAAGAATACTTCCGACATTTCTCAAATAAGAAATGAGGACTAACCTTCACAACTGAAGCAAAATTGTCATCTAAAATAATGATATCAGAGCTCTCTTTAGCAACTTCTGTTCCTTGAATACCCATTGAAAGACCAATATCGGCCTAAAAATAAAAGAATAGAGTCACAAACACAACTATGAAAACAAAAATTAGATTATATAATTTGAACAAAAAATGTGCCTCAACAATTTTGGCAACAGTTATACTCATATTGTATCACTATAATTACTGCCATCATCTTAACATGTATCTAAGATAAAAGTATAAGCATATGCCCCAAAAACATAAGAAATGCCTTTCAAACCTCATGTAGTGCGGGAGCATCATTTGTTCCATCTCCAGTTACAGCCACAACATGCCCCTTCCTCCTCAATGCTTGCACAAGCAAAAGCTTGTCATTAGGAGATGACCGTCCCATAACCTATAACATAAATAGACACTTAATCTTATTGACCAAACAGTTACATCACTAAGGCTGTTATAGTTGTTGGATTCTACCAATATGCTGTCAACAATTTGTTCTCTCCCTTGATCTGTCAATGCACGAAAAGTTTTTCCTTCAATGATGATTGGTTCTGTTGCTTCAGATATTGAACCAAGAATTCCACATTCCACAGCTATTGCTTTTGCAGTTTTAACGTTGTCACCAGTGACCATTTTTACCTGGGATTAAAGAACCAACGAAGCAAATTAGTTCTTCCTATAAGGAGAAAACTACACATGCCTTGCATACTCCATTTCTTAACCTAAACAGTGTTCATTTTGCAGGATAGGGAAGTTCAGATGAACCTATAATAGAAAAATTGGCCAACGGATTGTTATCATATAAAAAACAACGATATAGTTTTAAATATTAAAATAAAGACAAAAAAAAAGGGAATTGTATATCTGGATTAGGTCGGCAGTTCACTAGTAGCATATCTGTGGTCTTACAGAATTAAAACTTCGATTGTCAAAATGAAGACATTATTGGATAGGTGATAGCAATTATGAGAGATGATCCTGAAGAAATTCGACCAATTGGTAAGGAACACTAAGAAAGTTCAGGAACTCTTGAAGGATTATGCCTAAGTCAGAACCCCATATTTTCCTAGAGAATGTAGCGCAGCCTAAGGCCCCTGATACCACCCAAGGTTCCTTCATATGAGGAATCCAAGCATATTAGACAATCAAAACTGTAGAACATATATCATGCTTACTAACTCTTATTGTGAGAAACAGAACATTGACTGATAATAGAAATATCAAGAGGAGCATGCAAAACTCCATAAGCCAAGGTAATAGTGACATGACGATCCTCTGGTGAAACCGTTTGGGGTTTCAATTTTCACAAAACTCATGAGGAGCAGCTTTGATAAAAAGGAGGTGTGACTTGACTATCCTCTTGTGAAACTGTTTGGAAGTTTTAACTTTCAGAAGATTCACGCGGATAGCTTTGACAAAATGAAGAGTTAAATGCCACTGAATTTAGGGCACGTTTGGGTAAATAGCTTAAATAAGCATGTATTTAAGAAAATCTTATCAAGTGAGAGCTTAATCATTAGCTTGACTGTGAAGCTTGCAAAAATAAGCTAAAAAGAACTTATTTTACACATTTCTCTATGAAGCTTATTGAAATAAGCTCTTATAAACTCCCCTTTAGAATAGATTATTTTTGAAGAAAACTTATGAAGTTCGGACATGCCTCACAAATGTTGTGTCCCTATGACATGTACGACACACGTATCGGTGAAGTGTCTAATTTGGAAGATTTTTTTTTCTTTTGTTTCTTACATAATTTTGACATGGTTTCAACACAATGTTAATGAGAACCTATGAAGCATGGATACTATATATGTATCGGATACGATACATATTCAATACATCGATATGTTTATTTTGAAAATAAAATAGGATACGATACTTGACAGATACGTGATATATGAATATCGAAAAGTGTACAATAATTCTTAAAAGCATAATAAATATATGGTTGCTTGTGTGAATCCAAATTAAAATCATATGTACTAAAGTCTTCAACATAAAAAATATAAATTATTGTCATCATAAAAGTACCACTACAAGAAAACTCTTAAATAATGACTAATTTTAGTAACAAAGAGATGTTAGAGACCAATCTCCTAGTTAGAGATGATTATTTTGGTAGTCAAAACCTTGGTAGCTAATGTTAGTAACCAATTTATAAACCAATATATAATAAAAACTATTTTAGTTATCAATTTAGAGATAAATTATAATTTTTTGAACTATTTTAGTTGCTAATAATGTTTAGTTTATAAATTGGTACCTAAATTGGTTACCATAATGACTAATTATTTTGTCACTAAAATTGATCATTATTCAAATGTTTTCTTTTAGTCTACTACGACTTTATAAATTAGATACTTCATTGATAAGTATCGATAAAGTAACCAAAAGTATAGGACAAGGATACGTGTCGTACACGGATACATGACCCAAATTAAAGTATCGGTGCATCATAGATGAGAACAGAGACGTGACCCAAATTTATCTTGTTATATTCTCAAGTTTAGTGTGTTTTGTATTATTTTGTATTTTAGTTGTTTTATGTTTGTTTTACCTTTAATCTCTATTTTAAGTGTGTTAAATAAGTTAATAATGAATCGCGGCCACCGCTACAAAGTCAGAAATCAAAATTAGCTACAGAGCAACAAAGCACTTGGTGGTGGAAAAAGGTCGCTAGGAGGTCGCCAGGTGCTGGCGGTAGAGGACTGCTACCGGGCGGTGACTCTCTAGATTTGCCTATTTTGTTGTTTTATTGATAGCACTTGGCGGTGTTGAGATGGCACCAAGCGGTGACGACGTTGACAGGTCAAAAAAGGGTATTTAAACATGTTTCTCACAAGGATTTGGGGGATTCCTCATTTGGCCGATAGAAAAACACTTTTGGGTGCTTGAAGAGCCTCTTGCAGGTTGCTAGGAGTGTTGGGAAGCTCTCCCACTCCTCCTTGGGTTTTCTCCTCCATTCATGGTGATTTTCCCCGTTTGGGATAAGAGAGGAAGATGGGTTGCGAATTGGAGATGGAGATGCGAATGGGAGGCACAATTGGAGCATAGAGCAGTTGCCAAGAACCTTGAGAGAGGGCTTGCATCTTCTCCTTGGTTTTCATCTCTTCCCTTTCTCTTCTATTTGTAAACCCTAAGTTCTCCACCATGAAGAGATAAACCTTGTTGTGGAGATTAGATATAATGAAGATATTTCTCATTTATTTTTGTGTTGTTACTATACATATGTTTTTTCCATTTCAATGTTAGTATTGGATTTCTATGCTTAATGCTTGCTTTGGTTTGGCCATCCATGCATGATTTGTGGTTCTTGAGGTGTTGGAAAATGTCTTTTGAACCTAGAATTGAAATTGAATACCTAATGGAACTTGTATCTAGGGATAGAACTTAATTCATTAGTAATCTTAAGACTCTTGAACTTCATGCATGATTGCTTGTTGATGATCCAAGGAATTGGACTTTGATGAGTTATCATAGGCTCAAAGTCACTAAAAATAAGATTTGAGTAATCCTGTAAGTTGATTTTTGACATGAATATGGAATTGAGATGTTTGTGAATGAATGAGAATGAAGTGAATAAAATCTAATATTGATAATTGTAAATACTCTATGTTAACTTTCTTGTTACACACCAACTGTTTGATAAAATACCAAAAAGAGTTTCTTTGTGCTTTTGTGATCTTTGTTATCTACTTGAGTTATGAATTGTGAGAGTTGTCATGTGTTGTACAAATCCCTATGGAGAGAATGATATTTATTACTTGCTATATGCAACTGATGCACTTGCCATTTTTCACTACCATTTTCTAAAAACCATAAATTTGTAAACTTATTTCATAAATTTCTATTATAATTATAGAATCTAGTAGAAACACATGCCCTATGCACATGTGTCCTCTTTTTTTAGTATAGATAATTAATTTAATTATAAAAGATAAATTTAAATAGATAATGATTTAAAAGAATAAAATGATAAACTAATTATTTTAATTTAAAAGATAATTAAATTTAAATTTGCGGCTATTTAAAATGTAAAAATGAAAATGTAACTATTTTAGTTTAAGATAATAGTTCCTGAAAGGGTAAAATTAGAAAGAAAATGTGTACACGAAAAAAGAGAATCCCTTTTATATATAACTATAGATAAGGAACAACTATTATATGATCACTACTTTTAACTTTTAGGATATTAGATAGATGAATTAAATTCATTTTTGTATTAGGTGACGATATGTTTAGATTATTATATTTGACTCACCTTATTTATATATGATTTTGAGTATATAAACATTGGCTATTAAATTAAATAATTCATTTAATATATAGATCCATGTCCCTGTGTCCTAAATTTTGGAGACTACATGTGTTGAAGTATTTGTGTCCTATTGTGTCTAGTGTCTATGTTAGTATTTGTGCTACATATGTAAAAATTAAATAGTGTGCTACATAGGTAAAAACTAAATAGTTTTCACAGAATTTATCCTAAGTAATGAATTTTATTTTTCCTAAAATAAATCATTCTCTCTATAAAAGTCATCGGTGGGTGAAACATTGGCCACTTACCAGCACAAATAGAGTCCTATAACATTTTATAACTGTTAAAATGACTTAAGCCACTTAATGAAACAAAATGACTTTCAACATCAAAAGCATGTATAGACATACCTTAACCCCGGCCTTTTGGCAAAGCTGCACTGCATCTCTGACCCCAGGTCGACAAGGATCCTGCATTTCGATGCAAAATTGGCATAAAACAAATTGTAAGAACATACTAAAAGGTAGAAGTCAACGTGTAGAAGTCATGCAATAAAGTGTAGGCCCTTTAAGAATGACTATAGACTCTAAACAAGATATACCAGATAAAGAATGACAAATTGAGCAAATTATAGATTATAGTGGTACTGTCATTCAACACAAAACTAAAGAAAAAATGTGAGTAATAACATATAAGTCAAGAATACAATCAGGATGTTATAATACTGGAAACAAAACAAATATGACAGTGCATTATGACTGAAGGGTATTTACTTGGAAGAATAAGGGGAGGACAGACAAAATATCTAGTTTTGACAGTTACAAAAGTTAGTAAGAAAAATACATAAGGGAATGCAAGGGACGAGGATCGTTCTGTGAAGATAAGATTAATGAACTCAGCAGTAGCTCTATTGTGAAAGGGGAAACCCATGAAAGGAGAATTTCTCCTTTTTCATGAAGTTTCATATATCAATAACAGCTCCTTTCCATTCTTTCTTTCATTCTATCTGTCCACTCTCTCATTTGTGGGTTCGCAACTCCATGATAATCTAATTTCTAGTGGAAATATTACCTTCAGGCCAATAATAGCCAATAAAGAAAGATCATCCTCTGGTAATGACCAGTGAGCAAGTTCTTCACCAGTTGGAACATTCTCCATTTCAAATGATCTAAATGCAATGGCAATACAGCGTAGACTATCAGCAGCCATATCTTCAATAGCCTTTTTAAAATATGACATCTGCGAGACAGGAATGTTTTACTTAAGAACATTATAAAAATCAGTCAAAAAACAAGTATCAAATGGCATCCAACAGTTCATCTAATAGTTGTATTAGCTGTCGTTTCATTAGTGTATGAAAGATAGGGAAAAGACAGAAGACAGAATAGGAAAACTTAGCAAAAAATGGTAATCAGATAAGGTTTCCAAAAGAGAATTTTGATTGGGAGGAATAATCAATGCCTTTGCTTAACTACGGATCTAAATATTTAACCATTTACTCAAACCTTCTCTTCATCCATCTCCATCAACTGATCATTAACATCAATATATCCTGTACAGCATGCAAGGACTATCTCAGCGGCACCTTTCCAATGTATATGGATTTCAGAGTTGGGCTGCGTGAAAGTAAAAAAATTATTAGCAAAGCAATAGTGGTCTGGATGAAAATCAACATATAGGTATCTCACCATATAATATATTAGCTCCCAAATAACATATCAGTTTAGAACAGAAGCAAAAGATTTACATATTTGAATTAAAATGCCAATAAATTATTACCCTCTGTATTGCAACTCCTCCTCGCTTTCTGTCTGAATTAAATGGGAAGACATGGATAATTGATGATCTGACAGAATCAAAAGGCATCCCAAGCTGAAATTTGATCTAAGAGTTAACTAGTTGTAATTGCATAAAGGTCATTAAAATGAAGCCCAAATTTAAAGTTTCAAAACAGACCTTTATTCCCCACTCTAAAATTGCCCTTTCCGTTGGTGATCCAGAAATTTCAACATCATTACCACCCTGTTACAAATATAATTATTCAAAAATTAGAAGAAGCACTCAATTATGAAATTATTATTGGGGGGGAGCTGAACAAAGTAAAACCTTTCTATCATACCTGGGGGACATAAACACTTCCATTAGTGTTCAGCACAACACCTTCAAACAGCAAAGTGCGTAGCATAGGAGACAACTGGTCTAATTTATCATGAGGAGTGATCTTCCCCCCACCAATGCAAGCCTCAACCACAGTCATCTATCTCAGAATTTTGGAGAAATTAAAATTTGCTGGACACTTTATTATTTTCATCATAAACTACTTCGAAATATTCACCCAAAATATATAGCCACTGGTCAACCTTCACAAACACCATACTTTATAGCCTATTCTTGTTCGTTAAAGTTATTCTTAAGTCCTAATCGTACATGTTGATATGTTTCCTACTTGATATAAGCTGGGAAACAGATACGCCACAATAAATTAAAATATTGCAACAAGTGCTCTCCAGCAAGTATAAGTTACTTAGAATAAATATTATAAAAAAGGTTTAAACACTGAATAACAACTAACCTTATTCATAGTCAATGTTCCAGTCTTATCACTGCAGATGGTTGTGGCTGACCCCATTGTCTCACAGGCAGAGAGCCTCCTCACCTGCAAATCAATGTGTTATATCATACATCATTTTCAAATAGATACGCCAAAATTCAATAGTACAAACAAAAATTGGCATACCAAAGCTTTATCTGCCATCATTTTTTTCATCGAGTAGGCAAGTCTGTAAAATAGTTGATGGGAAACAGTGTTAGTAGAGACAAATAAGATTCACTGAGAGAGAGACAGAGTAACACCTCATTGAATACGAAAGAGCACATTGAAAATCTAAAATGGATAGAACAGAGATAATGAAAGCCATCATATAATGATAAGAAAATAATAGTAAAATTAAAAAGAAAAAAACCTTAAGATAGAAAAATATCAGATTAAACAGAAAATCTACATTGGACCAATAATTGGTACAATCATTAAAAGAACTAAGGATAAAATCTATAAATCATATTAAAGAACTTTTCATGTTACCACATATCCATCAAAACTAGGTAAAACTGAGATAAAAATTAAGAAACTTACGTTAACGTAACTGCTAAAGGCAACCCTTCAGGCACTGCAACCACTACAATGGTGACCTACATATTCAACCCATTACAATCACCTTATAGTTATCAACATTAAATTCTGTGAAAGGATGTGAATATTTATCTTTAAATGGATCATATACGATCAGCCATTTTGGTAATTCTCAATGCACATACCGCAATAGTGAATATCTTGATTACTCCATCAATAGCACCACCTACTTTGGTTTTGCCCGCTATAAATTGAACACTTCCATCTGGGTTTCTAGTATGCCCAGAGAAATACCTGTGTTTACAGGTTGCCATTTCAGGGACATGTAAAAAATATGAAAAAGTTCAAAAGTTAAAACTAAGATAAAGTGCAAACTATCCACTTAAACTTTGACCGTTTGGCAAATAATCCTACCCTTTCACAGTCGACAATTAACATGCTATAACTTTCAATACATGGAAAATAACAAATTTCAATAATTGACTCAATAAATAGAAAATTTACCGCACTTCCAATTTTTGACAGTTATCCAAAAGAGTTAGCAGAGAAGAAGCCACACATTGTTATTTTAAGTAGGTTAATTTGAAATTCCAAGAATGTTAACATCAAAACAAAAACCAAAGGTCTATTTGATAAAGGGACAGCGTTACAAAAAATCAGCTTAGACTAAAATAGATTTAGATCATAGAAAGAAACATAGAAACCTGGCCAGTAGCACTATCAGAACAATAACAGCCACAGAGAGTCCAACAATACCAATTAAGGTAGCGAGACCATTTAAGCGTACCTACATTGAGAGCTTTATATAGGTAAACATAATATTGGAAGCAGGAACTAAAAACAAACTGCATGTCAAAAAGGGACCTGCAAAGGAGTTTCTTCACCATTGTCTTCTGAAATGCTAGCCATCAGAAGCCCCCATTCAGTATTAATACCAACAGCCGTTACCTGAGGAAGGAAAGCAACCAACAAAAAGAAACATCAGAAAAAAAAATCGTTAATCAATCATAAAGTAGATGGACTAAAACTAAAAAAGAATAAATAATTAAATTTAATATATTGAATTATTGAAAGAAGTTCAGTACAATCTAATCCATATTTCACCAATCTAATTTCCCTTTGCCTGTTGTTTTCAAAAATCAAACAGTGGCTAGAATCCCTTCCTGACCAGTATGATCATTTCAGAGTGACTTCTCCAGAAGAAAAAAATGAAAAATTTACTTACAGATCCAACTAGAAAAAGCTTCCACCATTTTGGTTAAACACCATTTTAGTCTATGGAAGATTTGAATTAATTATTGGACCTTAAAAGATGAAAATGTCAATCAATTTAGTTCTTCTAATTGATGTAAATAAAAGACTAAATGATCCATTTTTCATTTTTCAAGGACTGGTATGGTCCACCTCAAACCTTTCAAAGACCAAAATGGTGTTTTACATGTTTTTCGGGCCCTTGGGACAATTCCAATCTAAGCTATAAGGGTTAAGGTTCACCTTTGGGTTATTTATTAATTATATCAACAACCCCCTTTGGGTTCACCTTTTGTAAATAAAATCAAGACAGGACAATTGCAAAATATAGAAGGGAAAACGAAAGTCCAGAATTTACCAGCATAGTTCCATTGCCATCTGCAACTTTACATCCAGAGATCAGAAAAGGATCATTAGAATTTTTTTGGACCTGAAAAAAATTATTATCCACTTAGGAAAAGTGAGCAGTAATTAAACTTATTCTCCACAAGATAGAAATAAACACTAACAATTTTGCTCTCCCCGGTCATACTTGATTCATCAATTGCAAGAGAGTAACCAGAGATCAAAACTCCATCAGCGGGGACCTAGAAAACATCAGTTAAGAACTAAATAACAAGAAATGAACTATTAGGTTAGGTGTGAGATTATGAAAAAATGGGAAATGAAATACCTGGTCACCAATGTTAAGGGGTATAATATCACCAACAACAACATCGTAAATGGAGATCTCAACTCTTCTACCATCTCGAATGACCTTCTCAAGCACAAATCAAATCACAAATTTAAAGATATATGATGATGATGATGATGATAACAATAGTAATAATAATAAAGTATATCTAAGCCAGGAATGTACCTCCAAATGAATGTTTCTCTTGTGCTCATTTAGATCTTGAAACTGAAGAGACTGCTTATAATCACTTATAGCTACAAAAGAGGAGAAACAAACAAGGATATTTTGCCCATCAAAGGAGAATATTATAGCTATTACGGTAAACAGCTATAACAGATGACAAAGTTGATGATGGACTTATGTCTACAGCAAATGGATTTATATAAAATTGAAAATTCAGAGGCGGAATCTTAATGCTTTAATGCATTATCAACTATACAGAGACAATATTAATACCTGTAACAAGAATAACAAGAACAACTGCAAAAGCAATGCTTCCCCCATCATACCATCCTTCCTGGATACCCTGAAACAATTAATTCTGAAGATGAACCTAATTCTTAGCATTAACAAAAGTATACTCCTAATACCGAATTATGCAAGAATGAAATGAGAAATGAAAAAGGAGCACTAAAGGCACTAAAGGTCAAAAGAATTTATTGTTGGTAATAGATTAGTCAAATAAAAAGCAGATGAGCCTGGTGTATAGATGCTATCATGGTACTGGTATAAGAGCTATAAAGCTAACAGAAGGGTTGTACACCAGAAATCAATATAGAGATTGAACAAAAAGGAAACGAAAATTATCTAGCATGCAACTGACACTATCAAAGAATACCAATAAGGAAGCATTACAATGAAACGGGCAATATGACAACACACAGTGAGAGGATTAATTTTTGTCTGCGGGCTGAGTTAGTGAAGGGGGGAAACTACAGTAATCAGTGACTGAAAGTACAGGACATTAATATTTCCATGCATTTTTTTAATGAAAAACAGTGTAAGTTTGGAATCAGACTGTCTACTTACCTAAAAAGACAAACTACCAAAACTTTATCATCACATAAAGCATAGAATTGTTTCACAACTTTTGATATGATCATGAAGGGTTCAATATAATTTTAGGTTCTCTTTGTTATTTTTATTATGTTTTTAGTTAAGTGGTTGAATGGTCACATGGGAAGATAAAAGATCACAATAAGGTAAATACTGATGAGAAAACAGAAGGAGAATCATTCAAATATGCAGTTTGGAGAAAGTTATTAACATCACACTCAAAAAAAATAAGGTGAGTGATAAGTCACGGAGTCGAATGCCGCAGGTTCCCCAATAAGATCAAATTTGGGTACTTATAACTCCATTTCATAAAGTTCTCACAAAGAAAAAACTTAATTTTCTTTCAGAATTCATAATCTCCCTCATTGCATTACAAGTACATCCTTTTACAGACTAAATTATGTAAGACTCTCTAAATTTCACTTTAATTTCCAGTACGTGACCTTTAATTTCCACTAGTAATTAACTTCTTGTGGTTCTTTTGTCTTCTAATGTGACCATTCAACCACTTAATAAAAAAAACATAATAAAAATTACAAAGAAAACAAAAATTATATCAGCCCCCTCAAGATCATATCAACTTTCTCAACCAATCTCACCTCAGATTTTATCCCCAGTGCTAATGAAGCCATTGCAGCTACCATTAGAATAATCAATGTCAAATCCTTGCAAGCATCCCACATAAACGTCTAAGGCAACAAAAACAACATCAGTACAATAACCCTCCAATAAAAAGAGGTGTTTTCAAATGATTAATGTGCACAAAATGTACCAAAAAACTTCTTCCAGACTTTCGAGGGTAGTTGTTGGAACCAAAGGCGTTCCTCCGTATTACCAAGTCAGCATCATCACCTCGAATCCCCTTCTCTAAATTGGTTTTCAATAAATTTGATAACCCTACAACCTTATAAAGTGATTCAGAAGAATCAAGTGAAAATGATGACTCTAATAAATATAATTACATATTTAAGCAAATCATTCTTATTACACTTACCCCTTCACATTCCCGCAGAGTAGTAGTGTCTCTGTCCCTTGAAATTGAAGAAAGTTGTTCTTGTCCAATTGAAAATTCTCCAGTTTCGCTTAAATGAGGTTTTATAGTTCCAAGTCCTATCAGTTAAAAGTACCGAGTATTGATATTGGAAGGAAAATAGTGTCTACAATTTTAGTATACCAGGGTAAACTCGCTGTAAATGATTTAACAAAGATCTAGGGAGCATCAAGCATCAACAGCATATCAAAGCATTTTCAACTTTGGTATTTAAGTTTACAATTTAAGATAATATTATAAACACCTTTTATCATTGTGAAATAGGATACAACTACAATCCCCAAATGATAAATATGTCCAAGGCTTGATAATCACAAAAAATAATTGGATATATCATGGAAGCAGTTTAGAATTAAGGTATTAATACACACTTTCTATAATCATAAATTGGCAAGACCATTAAAAATCTCTGTAATAGTAATTTTTAAACATTAACTATGCTGAAAACTAACATGCAAATAATGTATAGCAACAAAACAATATAAAAGAGAATGGACAAGTCATAAAACTACAATTGACATGCTAAAGGGAGTTGATCTGCTAAAAGGATAATTGGTTCACATTAAAAAACATGTCAGACACAATACTTAGAATGATTATCAGTTAAAACCAGATATGTCAAAAACATTATAGTACTTAACTACTAAGCTAGAAGTTTTTCAGACACATGTAGCAACTGGAATGAATATTAGGTCATTAACGTTAACAGGGCTTATCAAGGGAGATCAGTTATACCAGACAAATTATTTCAGACTTTTTCCATACCGATATGCAGCCAATCAGGTGATAGTACACCAGACTATAGCAACCTTTCTTTATGACCAAAAGTAGTACAAAGGTACAAAAGAAACCTATTGATTTTGTTCACAAACTACTAGAACAGGCAACCTTCATGGTCAAACAGACTGAAGATGCAGATTAGCAGAACAAGAAATCAAAGCAAATGATACACAAGATAAGTAAAAACATTGAGAGTAAATTTTATAAGTTGCAGAACAATAATGAAATATATTTACAACAAAAGTGTTTCTAACAATATAGGAGACAGGAGTAAGTTCTAAATTGGAAAACTACTATGAATTACTAGTGTACTACAATTTTTACACATAATAGTGAAAACAATCTAGTGACTCACCATTCAATTGCCCAGCTTCTTTGAATCGATATGCAGCCTAACAGAGTCAATTAGTTAATTAGTATACTTAACACATGTAACATGAGAAATAATAAAGAAAGTCAATTGAAGAATCAAACTTGAATGGCGCGTGTATGCACTATAACAATTCTTAATACTCTCTTCTTTTCTTCTTCTTTCTTTAAGTCCAAGGTGTAACGAAATCGACGAGAAGCATTGAGTACTAGTGCTGCTTGCTGAAACACCAAAGGAATTATTTGTCTCGTCATTGAACAAAACATTGTGTGTCCCAAAGATAAAAATTAAATGCATGTCAAAAATAGTCATATACAAGTAGAAATTGATGCTAACACGGTTATTATAAAATAGAACTCTGATACTGCAGAAATAGTGAAAAAAGGTGGCTTCAAGTCCCTGGTGCAAGATCAAGAAAATGCGATGTATTGTGTCTCGAGCCATTGTAAATACAATATATCTTGAATATTCAAACCAGCATGAAAAAGACAATCATTAAGAGCCTATTACGACAAAACTACCAGAATTGTAGTGATAGTAATACTTATTATCTTGTCACAAACAAAACTTTTTCCCCACGTGAAAATGTTAAACCCTTCTATTAATTGAATGATTTCTTTACCTCCTGCAACATCTGAAAATTTCAAATGCCAGAAGAATTGAAAATTAACTTTAAAGATTCCATTAAATATCACCGTGCTTTTGTCCCATTAATAAAACTTATATTTATCCATCTATATTTTGCAATGGGCAAAAATATAGAAACCCAGCAATTTGCATTAGTCTTTTGGAGTCCAAATTTATTACCCTAACAGAATCTCAAATCCCTAAATCTAATCCAAGTCTTCTTAAACTCACCACCTTAGCAAAAATTAGAATTTGGGAAACACAAGGAAGGCATTTCAGATCAAAATGAATTAAACCAAAATTTTCAGAAACTGGCTCCCAATAAGGGCATAAGCACTTTATCCTTCGATAACCTTTACAAGAAACATAAGGACTGATCCCAATGTAGCTTCCAAATTGACTATTGTCCTCATTATCTAGCGACCAGCAAACAAGGGATCAAATTTGTCTTCAACCATAACTGTCAAAATAATTACACAAATATGCCCTCCCTCTTTGACTCCATACATATCAATGGTTGTTGATAAAAATTTGAAATGGATGCAATATAATCTTCAATCAAAATATTATGCTACCAAGCACAGCTGGAGTTCCTGCAAATCAAAGACTCAAAGCAGGCCTTTTTGCCTCTCAAGTACTTTTTCCCAAACTTATGAGGTGAGGTTAAACCCTCACAACGGACGTTCTCTAGAAAGATTAAGAACTGAGCTTTTTGATATTGCTGTTTGTAGATAATAAGAATCCTGGACTGCCGCTGGTAGTCCTGACAATACCTCAAATATGTTATTTCCAAGTACAGAAAGCTATTCAAAGTAATACTTCCAATGAAACACTTTGGAATACAGTGTTTTGGAAGAGATTCACAAGATGTTCAAAATAATACTGAAGATCCCAAAACTGTGCTAATTGGAATGGGTACTGTGTTGTCTTCAATACTCTAATAATCCACTACAGATCTGTTGTTAGATATGCTGAGTCTTTGGCAACAAAAATTCAATCAGTTCCTAGTCTTTATGCTAATATTGTATATTTTATCAGTCTTCTCCTTAGAAAGAACCTTGTTTAGTCTCATAATTCAAAACACTATAATTTTGGACCTCTTAATAAACGGGTATATCTATAAGAAATATCTATAAGAAACAGGTTGTATAAACTTGTCCTAAACCCCACAACAGAAAAGTTACTCCGGTTTGACAGCATTTGAGTACTAATGCTAAACTGGTACATGTTCAAATATTTGCGTCAATGACTACAGGTAGGTGCATGAATGCTAAAATATTGTACTAGCAGGGGAAATTTAAATGAAATAAAATTCAAATTTATATTGCAAAAACCAATCAGTCAGCACATGGACTTGGTATCTTTTAAGCCATTTACTATCCACTTATCTTTCAAACATGTCTTCTAGAAACCATACTGTCGATCCAGTATTCCCACAGCCTCTGATCTCACTTCATTTAAGGAATGGATATTTTCATGTGAGTTCAAGAGACCCTAAACAACACCCCAGATAAGGCCCTATATTCTCCATGTCTTTCTCTCTCTCTTCACATGGCCCTAACACATGAAAGAAAGAGGATTCATTCCCCTTCTGCGGCTCTTAATATAGGTTTTGTTGACTATTAAAATGATGGGAAGTACTCTCTCTCCCTCCCTATATCTCTTTATGTTTGCGTCATCTAGAGTTTGTTTAAAAAAAAATAATAAGCACCTCTAAAGGAGAAACATAAGCATTAAAAATGAAATGAGTTTCTCTAGAACTAAAATAACTCATGCTTAAGCAAATCTGTAAAAAATCTTTCATATTAATTTTTCTATCTGATGAATTTTAATTCATATGTAAATTAACTTTAGTTTATGGAGAAGCTTATTTCATCCTTTCTTCTAATTTTCTTTTCCTAAAAGCGTTTATAGGGACATTGAACCAAACATGTTCACAGTAAAGTTTGGCAAAATATATTGGCTCAACAAGCGAATCCCTGCCACCCATGTAGGGGACGGCACCCAAAATCCCAGAAGACAATACATCAATAGCATGCTAGGGAAACCAACAAATGCCCAACCCCTACAAGATTATTGGACAGGTCAAAACCGCAAATAGTTTTAACTAGCTTCGTTGAAATAGTAACCCATGCCCATGGGGAATAATATATGTATTCGGTACAAATTCAAAAGCAGATAAAATGTATTAGTCGTATTATTGAAAATAATATGACATAAGATAGTAACAGCAATAGAGTGAATTAGAAATAATGTCGACACGTACCCTCCACCGCCTGAGGCGTTGAACCGGAGCATTCTTTGTTCTGGTAACATCAAATGGATCAGCAGAAAAGTCTCCATCATCAAAATCATCAGTGGGAGGCCCGGCCTCTACATCACCCGGCGTCTGGCTGCCAGGAGAACCCTTGGAGAAGCTCATGCTTCCGAAAACTGTCGCAGTAAAGATGACACCGTCACCACCTAGTATCACTTACTACTACCACTTCACAGTATATCATTAATAACCGTTTTTATTAACAACCATTCCACCTCCACTCTCGGGACAAACCTCGCCGTATCACAACAAGAAAACCTAAATTCAGTTTTTCTACTTCGGAAAAGAAAGCAGTTCAAATATCCACCCTTCAAATCTCAACTGATATTTGTCGTTTCATTATTATTCAAAGTCGCAGTTCACTTAGCACTGATCCCTAAATTCAAGTCAATCACTTTCAATTGCACAGTAAAACACATATCTCTAGAAAATTAAGACCCCTAATATATACGCACCATTACATTAGGCTTATATAGTGCATAATGAGTATCATCACTTTATTATGTAGCAATAAGCATAGTAGCCCGTGGACTTACTGGGAAAATAAAGAGACTATATCAGTAGTCTGGTGCCGATAGCGGTATTCTCGTCTTTTTCTTCCTCTGAAACCTGAAACCCTTCAGAGAAGAAAAAGAACACTATTACACTAATAAATAACGCAACAGCATTTAAAACAACAATTAAATTAATTTCCATTTCCGTTCACGAGATTTCCACCTCATGCAAAAGAATCCTCATTAATAGAATATATATACGCATCGGTTCCCTCCTTCGAGGAAATTTCGTTTCACGATTTAAGTGCAGTATACAGTTTACGCGCCTAAATTATATTCTCTTTAACTTTTCGTTTTCTCATTTCCAAGATTGTTGAATCAACCTTTTTTCCAATTTCTAATAGAAGCCTTTTCGCGTCATCAGTTGATAAACGCAACATTTCCTGTAGTGGAAAGTGGCTCGGTTTGATTCAGTCCAATTAATAGCCACAACAGCACGAGAATCAGAACCTCTTTTTTTCACGACAAATCAGAACCTTCACTTTTGGAAACGACAATGACAAAAAAACTGAATATGTTTAGTTAATGCAAAGTAAGTTTTGACATATGATGCAGGAAGTATCGAAATAATGGTTGAAAAAGACGAATAACTAACTTATGGCACAAATCAAAAGCGGCAAGTGAGCACTCACTAATGCAATTCGTGAGATTGGATGCTTCAGAGTTCAGGCGAGGAAATGAACAATGGCATGTGAATAATACGAACCGTACCGTCATAAAATATTCAATGGAACGTTACTCTCAGTGTTTGCACTTCTCAGTTGATTGATTCAGTGAAATCGCACACAAACAAACTTTCAATAATGCTAGAGCTTAAACTCTCTTACTCTTATATTCCATACTTGGTTTGGGTTGCGCACTGCTGGCAAACAATAAAATACGCTCTTGCGTTCTTCTTTTTCTGTAACACAGCTATGCAGATCTTGTTGAACGCGCCGAGAATAATTTGAAGGTAAAAAGACTTCAATTTCGTATTGATTTAGTTTTTACTCTTTAAAAACAATTTTAGTAATTAATTTTCAAAATCTGCTTTTAAGGATAAGTTTGAAAAGAAAAAACAAGTTTCAGTGGCTGATGAGAAAGCAATTAAAAAAAGAAAATACACTTTTTTTTTTCGTTTTTGTTTTTTGAGCTTTGAAAACATCTACAAAGGAAGGAAATAACTACCCTTTGATGATTTATTTACTTTTAATAATTGTATTTATTATTTTAATATTATATTGATATTTTAGCCGATTTGTTATTATTATAATAGAGAAATTTATTCAATAATAATCATTATTGAAATTAATGTGTACTTAATTAAGTAGATTATAGGTTTTCTCCACCAGTCACTATAATACGGAAGAGCATGTCTCCGTGCATCATGGCCGAATGCACGCCATTCTGGTCACAAATTGGAATTCCAACCGGGAATAATAAATTTTTCATGTTAATGTATCTATTTCAATTTTTTATTTAATTACAATTTATTAAATTTTTCTGAATTATTTATCATTAATTTAATACATTTTAATACTTTCAGAATATGCAATTGACTTCTATCTCTTTTTAAACTTTATATATTTTTTTATTATTGAAAATTGTAAAATTAAAAGATGATCATTAGATCCACCACACACACGAGTAAGGAAATCAGATTCACCGCTGAATTCATTATTACCGAAGAAGAAAATGAATGACATTAGGCCAAACATTTCTATACATGAAAGAAAAAACAAAGTTTCCCTAATTCACGTGACATTGTCCCTCCAAAAATAAGAAAAGGCAAAACATTTTAGTTGGACGAAACTTGAAATTCGCGTCGATGTGGGGATAAGAATTTGGAGTAAAATTCATTTATGGAAGAGCTTAACATTTCATAACAAGTAAAAAAAGTTGAACTTTAAGAGACAGATAGAAGTAAAAGATTGTTTAAGAGAGATTATTATTACCTTTACAGAATGATGCTGGCTTGAACTATTTATTCTGGAGCAATGTATACATCATTTGCAGCAGATTGCAGTCAGAACAAATCTGCAACTCCTTGCAAGATATGATATCTTCTCTTCAGAAATGAACACTTTAGTTTGTCTTCAACAGATAATGTTAACTACTATTTCAGAGTTTGAAATTCATTTCACCATGCATGAAATGAAGGAGCATTTGAAGAATGCAGTTGCAGAGTGCTGATTTTATTTGTTGGTATAGTATATCCCTCTTTCCTTGAAACTTCCATTACTCAATAAATTTGTTTACAGAATCAAGAAAGGTATTGCAACATGTCTTGTCCTTTTGGGAAAACCAAAATGCTTCTTCTATAAAGAGTGGTTAGAATTTGGGAACTGTATAATAAAGGAAGCTTTTGACAGTCGTAGGTACATTAGGTAAATAAAGTTAACCGTAGTATCTAGTCCATTTCAGTGTTTAAATACAAGTAGGAAATGTAATATGATTATCTAGTCCATTTCGTCTATGTGATGTTGCAACTCAGACTCAGTGTTTAAATACAAGTAGGAAATGTAATATTAGTTTATTAGGTGTATTTCAGAAAATGTTAATTATAACAATTATGGTGTATAAATGATAATTTATAACGAATCTTCAATAAATATTTTTAAAATACCAAATATTTATAAGTATATATAAATTTAAGGGATAAATATATTAAAATTAAAAGTTAATTTTTTATTTATATACAAAATTTTGTCTATAATCTATAACTATATACAAAGGAGATTTTTTTCTTTTGAATCTACATTTTATAATTTTAATTTTGTTCTTTATAATATAATTATTTATTAAATTTTTAAAATTAATCGTTATTCTTACAATTTTTTTTATAAAATTGTCTATCTTCTCTTATTATTCTTCCTCTGTACATCAATACTCATCGACAATTGTTTTTTTTATTTTCTTTTTCTTTATTTTATTTTATTTTTAATAAATATAATTTTATTTTTTATTTTAATTTAATAATATTAAAATATCATTACTTATTAATATAATATTATACATTTAAAAAATATATATTAATACAATAGTGCGTATATTTATACTAATATACAAGGCCGCCTCAGTATCAACAAAAATTTTTGTCCCTAAACTTATATAAGCTACTATTGTTATTTGAGAGTTGTTGTTCAGTTATAAGAAGAATAAAAAAATGGGAAAATGGGTTGAATCAGAGTTTAAAAGAAAAAATTTAAGTTGTAACTTCTATTCGTTAAGAATTTTGATTGTAGACACGGTTTTGAAAACACTTAACCCGAACTACTACGTTATTTTGGTGTGATATTTCTTATTATTCCTTATTTTGTTTGTGTATTTTATTATTATCATATTATTGTTTGTTTTGAAAATGCTTCTAATGGTTTCTTTAAACTTATTCCACATATGTATACGATGTTGTGTAGTGATTATAAAATAATTAATTATTTCTTTTGTGTACATAACGTGGATTACAATTATTATGTTCAATATTGAAATAAGTGGTGTTGCAAGTTCTAGTGTAGAGATTAAATAGAACTAATAAGATTTTTTCATTTTTTAATATTTAAAGATGTGTATATTTGCGTGTTTAGTAAGGCATTTTATCTTCCAATGACTTTGTATGAATATATGTATTTTATATAATTATGTAAAGATGGCTATATAT
>Ga0214543_1005370_pt1 | contig 23646 bp, 6 predicted proteins | sample CNSS2metaG_FD_160094 | JGI IMG/M metagenome (GOLD analysis project Ga0214543, IMG submission 160094) | Root nodule microbial communities from cowpea collected in UCLA plant growth center, Los Angeles, California, USA - CNSS2 | ecosystem: Host-associated > Plants > Roots > Nodule | place: USA... | reverse complement strand
ATGGATATCCAATCCATAAAATATATAAAATGTAGATTAGATTGAAATCCAGATCCATTAAATAGATTTTAAATGGATTGGATTTTTAATAAAATGGATTATAAATGGATTGGATTGGAGCAAAAGTAGATTGGATCAATAAAATTAGATTTTTTGCCCACCCCTAATCATTTGTTGTTTCTATCTCTTAAAATACTTTTATTCTTTGCTTTAGTGTCTAGTGTAATATACATCCACTTTTACAATGATATGTCATGTCATTTAGTTGTATAGTGATACAGAGTGTCTCGCATGTTATTAATCTAAAATTTGAGCTATTTAATTTCACAAATATTAAATTGTCATATATCTTTATAAGAATTACAAAAGAAATTGTGCATTTCATGCGACATAAGTAACATCAATCTTTATGTTTCATTATTGCTTTTCCAGCTTTTAATAATCTTCTATATGTTTTAATTTTAATTTGTCAACCTGCTTAATTTGTTAATTAATAATATTTATATTTTTAACATTTTAATTTTTTGTCAAAACATTAAAAAAATGCATATACACAATTAATATAAACTTAAATAATAAATTTATGTTTTCTATTTAAGTTTTAAATTTTAAATACAAAACAACGTTGTCACAATATTATTTAATCCTCAAAATTTGATTATATAAAATTTCATATTTTGCAAAAATTAGTATCACTAATTGTTTGGTCTGGTACACTTCTTTTCCTTTTTCTTCTTCTTCTTCTTCTTTCTTCATAGTGTCTCTGTTTCATAAGCAAATGAGAAATGAAAGGTCTGCTGAAGCTGAATCAAATGCTAGCAGACCTCACTCGCTCCAACCACCACACCCAATCCCTCACCCTCTTCGTTCTCGCCCACTCTTCCTTCACACCTGACCACTACACCCTCTCCGCCGCCCTCACCGCCGCCGCCAACGCGCGCCACACCACCTTCGGCCCCCAGCTCCATGCGCACGCAGTCCGAACAGGGCTCTGGGCCCACTCCCACGTCGCCAACTCCCTCCTCTCGCTCTACGCCAAGACCCACGACCTCGCCTCCGTCGAACGCGCGTTCACCGAAATCCGTTGCCCCGACGCGTATTCGTGGACTACGCTGCTCTCTGCCTGCGCCAAACTGGCCCCTGTTACCCATGCCCTTCAACTGTTCGACCAAATTCCCAAACGACACGTGGCTGTCTGGAACGCTGTCATTACCGGGTGTGCGGACAAGGGCCATGAAGGTCTTGCTTTTAACTTGTTCAGGTGATCAAAGTTAGGTTAGGAACTCGCTTTAGCGGTAAATTAAGTAATATCAACACTTTAGCTGGGAAATATATAAAAGGTATCATAAAAAATGCTAGAGGGCTTGTAAAAACAGAGGTTATTGTTCTACTTGGATCATATCTTTTTCAAAAAATTTAAATTTTACCAAGTTTACTCTAATCAGGAGATTTCATAAGAAGCTACTCTTCTATACTGTTTTTCTATTTACTCTTCATTCTTTTACAATTTTAGATTTTAATATAATTATTGATATATCTATTTTATTGTTAAGACTGAACTTGTTGGAATGTATTGTAAACAATGAAATTAAAACAGAGTCATTAAATAAGATGTCAAACCCGCCAATTTTTTTTATTTAAAAAGAAATATGCCAATAGTAGGTGATGTATTCAAAAAAGTGTGTTAGAGTGTATAACTAACCTTTCTCAGTAATATACATAGTCTAATAGTATGAAGTTTTTACACTCATTCTACTTGTCACGTTTGATAAGTTTTCTTTTCTTTTTTTTTCCTGTAACAATTATAAGAGTCGTGCTATAATGATTTTTTATTGGTTGAATTTAGAACTCTTTATACTAAAAAAGTGTAGAAGTTAAACTTCCTATGAAATTAACAAGTGATATTGCATCACATTCATTATTTGCTAGATTCAACTCCTCCAAATAACAATTCATTATTGATGAGAAAATTGGAAATAGATATTACATGCACATACATAATAAATCATGAATGTGTTGAAATATAAACATTAACAGCTGGAATTGTTTACTTTTTTTCTTACCTTTTTCTACCATTATCCTTTTACTTATCACCGAACGTGTGGATCAACTTGCACATAACTGTATCAGCGTAGTCAGTTGAATTTAACCCTATGTAGGCAACTCTATTAAATACATGGAGGGACAGTTTAGTTGCGCATAATAGTCCTACTGAATTGGGTAGGATTGCCTCGCACATGGAACATCTCTTTTGCCTAATATAAAAAGAAATCTTCCTCTTACTTTAATAATTTTTTTCTCATTTTTATTTAAAAGGTTAAAATTGAAAAAAGTGAATGTATGTGGCATGCCGTGATATTATTTGACTGGAAATATTGTGTTTCAGGGACATGCAAAATATGGGTGTTAAGGCTGATAAATACACTTTTGCCACCATGTTGAGTTTGTGCTCTTTGGAACTTTTGGATTATGGAAGGCACGTGCATTCGGTGGTTATCAAAAGTGGTTTTTTGGGTTGGACTTCTGTGGTTAATTCTTTGATCACTATGTATTTTAAGTGTGGGTGTGTTGTGGATGCTTGTGAGGTGTTTGAGGAAGCAGAAGAAGGTGGCACGTGTGATTATGTTACGTATAATGCAATGATAGATGGTTTTGCAAGTGAGGAGAGAAGTGAGGATGCATTTTTGATGTTCAGAGACATGCAAAAGGGTTGTTTTGGCCCAACGGAAGTTACCTTTGTGAGTGTCATGAGTTCCTGTTCATGTTTAAGAGCTGGTTGTCAAGCGCAGGCTCAAGCTATCAAGATGGGTCTTATTGGTTGTGTTGCTGTGAGCAATGCAATGCTGACAATGTATTCTGGGTTTGGGGAGGTTTATGAGGTTCGAGATATTTTTGAGCGAATGGGAGAAAGGGATGTTGTTTCATGGAACATAATGGTTTCAACGCTTTTACAAGAAAATCTCGAAGAAGAAGCAATTTTGAGCTATTTGAAAATGAGGAGGGAGGGAATTGAACCAGACGAGTATACTTATGGAAGTTTGCTGGTTGCTACAGATTCCTTGCAAGTTGTGGAGATGATCCACTCCCTTCTATGCAAAAGTGGGCTTGGTAAAATTGAAGTTTTGAATGTGTTAGTTTCTGCATACTGCAGACATAGGAAGATGAACTGTGCATTTCAAATCTTCTCTGCTGTTCCCTATAAAAATTTAATATCTTGGAACAGTATCATATCTGGGTTTTTGATGAATGGACGTCCTTTACAAGGGCTAGAACAATTCTCTGCGTTACTTCGTGCACAAATCAAGCCAAATGCCTATTCCCTCAGTCTTGTTCTGAGCATTTGTTCTGGCATGTCAGCCATGAGTCATGGGAAACAGATTCATTGTTACATACTAAGACATGCTTTTTCTTCAGAAGTTTCTTTGGGTAATGCCTTGGTCACAATGTATGCCAAATGTGGATCTTTGGATGGGGCTTTGAGAGTATTTGGTGCAATGGTGGAAAGAGATACAATCTCTTGGAATGCTATAATATCTGCTTATGCACAGCATGGACGAGGAAAAGAAGCTGTGTCCTGTTTTGAGGCAATGCAGACCACACCTGGAATCAGACCAGACCAGGCTACCTTTACTTCAGTTCTTTCTGCTTGCAGCCATGCAGGTTTGGTCGATGACGGTGCCTGTATTTTCTATACAATGGTAAAAGTTTATGGAATTTTGCCAAGTGTGGATCATTTTTCTTGCTTAGTTGATCTGCTAGGTCGCAATGGATACCTTGATGAGGCAGAGACCGTTATTAAAGATGGATATTTGGGAGCACATTCTAATATGTGCTGGTCAATGTTTAGTGCTTGTGCAGCTCATGGTAATTTAAAGCTAGGAAGAGCAGTTGCCAGACTTCTTCTGGAAAGAGAGAATGACAATCCATCAGTTTATGTGCTCTTATCAAATATCTGTGCAGCAGCAGGTCAGTGGGAAGAAGCAGCTAATGTTAGAGATATGATTAGTGATTTCGGGACAACAAAGCAGCCTGGCTGCAGTTGGATCAGAACCTAAGAGCTACTGGTTATATGTTCTTGCAAATGTATAAGCACGACCTGAATGTGATGGAGGTCCTACACAGAGTTCAATTTTGAATAAACTTGGGCATAGTGTATGATGTGATATGCAAGAAAGTGGAATTCAAATTCTAGCAGAAAATTTGCTATTAGTATCCCCGGGCATGTAGTTTCCAATATTTATTTTCTCCAATTGAAGGTAAAAAGGGCCAAAGTTGAGGTATTTTCTACGTAAAGACGGTGCTTAGAGGAGCTGAAAGTAAGATGAGGTTGTAGACTGGTATTCAAAGAACTGGGTGGACGAGCAATGGGAGCTCCTAAGGGATTTTGGGCTTCTTTGTGGAGCTTTAGGTGCACAGTGACTTTCTTCATCGGTCTACGGCTTCCAGGCAACAGTAAAGGTAAATGTCATTGATTATGAGTCTATTGTCATTGATTATGAGTCTATTCTTCTGTGTTCTTTGGTCTAGTTTTTGGTATATCTTTATTGGGAAATACACCATGAACACTAAAGATGGAATTTATTGAGATTACTGTACAAAATACCACACTGTGATAGTAGACTTGTTTTCTTTTGTGTTGCTTTGATATACAATAATAGACCACAGGGTGATATTGAGGAGTTTGAAGCAATCCATCCATAAGGGATCCGATTCCGGAGAATGATCCGATTGATCTGTACAAGGAATGCAAGGGTAATGTGATCAGGTAAAAACATTGTGTTGAGCAAGAACCTTTTGTTGGGTAAAGGATTTCAGCCTGACCTCTGGAGTAACCTCCCTTTGCAGACTATTCTGTTCTACTCTTTGTTCAGATCCTAAATTTGACTCACCCAAAACAAGGATATTCTTGTAACACCAAATCAATCAATCAATCATTTGATCTAGACGTAGGTTTCACTGTTAGAAAAGGAAAATAAATTTTTGCTAATGTGAGATAGATCTGAGTCCATACCATAATTGGGAGACCATTCAGTTATATCAGTGAAGAGAGATTGTGCATACTAAAATAGACAATATTTTTTGTTTTGTTGCTCAACATTCATCTTGATACCTATTTTCTCTTTTCTCCATTTCTGTGGGAGAACTAAATGAGGCAAGAGCCTACAAGAGATGGGCACAGAAAATATTAGAAACAAAGCCACCAACTAGTCCCTCAAGAAGACAGGCAAAGTAAGTTTATCTGCAAGGTTTAGGAATATTCAATGTTTAAATCTTCAAGAGATCATCAAATATGCAATTGGAAACAAATTATCTACATGAAGAGGAGAGGGGGAGGAGCAAAAGGACCATGACACTGTCCATCAGGTACAGAGACACATCCAAAAGATCTGACAAGTTTATGGATCCTGCTTTCTTGGTCAGTCATAATGAGAAGTCTGCCAATGGGTTTGATAGAACGGAAGTTGTTGACGTATGCATCATTTTTATACAGCTTGTTTTGTTTTAAACGGAAGGATTCTCAGCATCTCAGCAACGTTTTAACCAAATTCAGAAAGCTTGGCTTTTGTTGCAGGACTTTGCTAGGGACAAGAGTCAAGGTAGGGTTTAAGACACTGCAAAATTTGTCTGTGAACCTCTGTTATGTGATGTCACTCATTTTAGAGTCTTGAGCAAGAGGCTGTGACTGTTGAGAAGGGGATTAAAGTAGCCAAAGAGATACCTAAGGCTCTGCTATTGAGTTTGTTGTTTCCTTGAGGCATGGTAACTTTGGAGCACAGTTAGACTTCTACACTAAAAGTGGTGAGTCTGGACATTCACACTATCAAAGATTACATGGACAGTCAATCCTTAGATGAAGATGCTTGACCAAGACCCTTTTTTTTTCTCTCTATATTTTTTTTCTGACCCTTGTAATAGTCTTTATGAAGATTAATAATTGGATGAGGATGAGTGAATCATTATCACAGTAAACTTTTACTGATTTCTATATCATTTTTAATATGTTATTGTTATTTTTTTATAATTTAAATTATATGTCCATGTTTAGACATATAACAACAAATGAAATTTTTTCAAAAGCTACAGTAAGCAGTAGTTAGCTCGATGTTCATGTAGCCAAATTTAGCACTGGTCTGATTGACATTAAGATTATTATTATTTTTTTTTAAATAGACATAGACCAAACGTAAATGGTTGATGATAAAGTATAGCTTCAACCAAATTAAGGTTAATTATGCTAAAGTTGAATGTAATGTAAACATTTTGTAGTTTAAACTTTTGTGTGATGATAAAGGGATAGTTTTCTTGTAGTAATTTGAAGAAATTAAAATATGGTATGCTTGCTCTCTTATCCAAACAGGTAGAACAAACAGGTAGAATAGCACTAGAAACTATTTAGTCAAAGAGATTCAAAATGAAGTCGCCTAAATAAGCTAAGAAGTGGGAATAATTTTAATTTTTTTTTTCTTACTCCTCCGTGCATATAACCTTTCTTTCTAGTTATTTATTAATAATTTATCGAAGAGTTCAACATTTTTCTTACAAGAATCCTAAGTAGCATTAGAAAATTGTTTTCACCATAAATTACATGTGTGTGAAACATAGGTTATGAGTCATATACAGAGAGAGATAAATTAGTATTTGTTTTTAATAAACTAACTATCAAAGTGTTTTTATAATATTTTCTTAAATTATGGAAGTGTTGAAGTAAAAATATACTTATGGTTTCCATCAAATAAAAAGGCTAAAATTGTTGTTAAAAAATAGTAAAACCAGTATATGACTCAGTCAAGTTAGTTTCACAAAACTAATAAATTATAATTTAAACTTTTAAAAAAGTTAAACTTATTGTTATTAATAAATATTGATGTACATCATTAAAATTTTAGTTTAAATATGATACATATATTATGTTTAAATATTTTTATATATATTTCAAATATATATTATAAATTCATTTTTTTACATTTTGTATTATAAAATTACAGTATGATATCTTGTTTAAATTATTAAAACACATTCATTAATTGCAATTGGGTTTGTCTAAATGGGATTGAACATTTTTTATACATAAAACAGGTCCCCAGCGGGGGAAAAGACTGAGACCACAAGAGAAAGGCGGGAACAAATTGACTAAATCTCAATTTTTCTAGTTATTTTTATTTCTTTCTTTATTTATACTTATAAAATTCATTTCACATCAAACCGAATATCTATATCATAACCTTAAACAAAATGGGGAAGAAGAAGAGAAGTAGGGTTTCTGATGATGATGAGGGATTCGAAACCCACTCTTCTGATCACAACGAGAACACCCTCTATCAGGTACTTCACATTATCTTAACGCTTCAGTCTTTATCACTTAGCAAATCGTATTATTGTACCTATTTTTTCTTATTTTATTTCATCTTATATGAGTAGCGATGAGTTTTGTTTTTCCTTTTTCAGTTTGACACATAGTCTTATCAGGGTTCAATTCTTAAACCTCTAGGTTGTGTTTGTTGGGATTTTGTATTATATATTTTACATTTTTTGGTGTATTTCGATTGGGACTTTGAAGAGAGATTGTTCTGGTGCTAATGGTGTTTGTCTTTGCAGTGAATAATGATTGAATATAATGTTGTTAGTTGAAAAACCATTGTAACATCTTTTTCCTTTGTCTCATACTTATTTATCCATTGAGTTCCATACAACAACTTAGATTGATTTTACTGGTCTGAGTGGAAGGATATGGGATCATTAGACATGTAGTTGAAGTTTTGAACTAATTTTCAGATACTAGTCTCTTTTCTTCTTCTTTTTTTGTAAGGATATACCAAGAACCATGGAAATAAGGGATGCTAGACAACACACTCTTAAATTCTCTCCAGTATTGGCTGAAACTTATTGTAAATAACAATTATGTGGATCTCCTTCTGCATTCAATGAGTCTCACTTATGATTTACATAGTATCAGTACGTCTTATACAGTAGTGGTGAGTGTGAATGAACTTTCATTCACTAATTTTGTCCTTTTTGATAACTTTTAAAAGATTTAGAGAGGATGTTAATAGCAATCTTTGGAAAATAATTACCTGAATGTCCCTTGACATAGGAATTTAAGGATCACAACTGCACAGTCACGTTCATTTTGCTCCTCCCTTAGTATAGACAATTGGTTTGATGTCTTTGGGACAAGAGAATAAAATTTCCTATGTACTCATCTTTACAAAAGAAGAAATCAGTATTTCCAGTGTTTCCTATTCTCTTGCGCATTTGACACACTTAAGCTCATGGGCATTCTTCAAATTATTGTTCTATTCTTGGTGCTAATGAACAAGGATGTTTTGGTTAGTGACCTTTTGCTTGATTTTTCTGTTAGGTTCTTGGTGTGGAGCCAACAGCATCTCAACAGGAAATAAAGAAGGCATACCACAAGTTGGCATTGAGGCTGCATCCTGATAAGAACCCTGGTGATGAGGTGTTTTGCCTAACCATTCCGGCTGTTCTAATTGATTTACTAAAATAATAGATATCTTTAGGTTGTAATTGGTCATCTTTTACAGGAAGCTAAAGCTAAGTTTCAACAATTACAACATGTTTTCTCAATTCTTGGGGATGAAGAAAAGCGGGCTGTTTATGATCAGACTGGTTGTGTTGATGATGCCGTAAGTGTTTCAGTAAAGTCATAATATAATTGATTTGTAATTTGCAATGTTTGAATAGGTTGTTTATATGTAAAATTTCCAACTCACTGGAGATTTTGGAGGAAATTGTTCTCTCAATATAACAATATCACTGTATAACACTACAACAAAATGAAAGATTGGAATTTCAGGATACTTTAGCATTGTTCTGGATATATACAACTTAACTTCTTACTATTTCTGAAAAAAACAGGAGCTTGCAGGGGAAGTTGTTCAGAATCTCAAAGAATATTTCAAAGCAATGTACAAGAAGGTACATGTTTTAGTATATGATCCCTTTTCTTCAGTATCCATTGTGGTATACTTGTTTCCATCTATGTAGTTTTGTAATATTTGTCAATAGGTCACTGAAGCTGATATTGAGGAGTTTGAAGCAAACTATAGGGGATCTGATTCCGAGAAAAATGATTTGATTAACCTCTACAAGAAGTACAAGGGTAAAATGGATAGGTAAAAAGACATTGTGATTAGCAAGAACATTATGTCAGGTAAAGGACTTCAGCTTGATAACTGGTAAACTTCCCTCCCTTTGCAGGTTATTCTGTTCAATGCTTTGTTCAGATCCTAAACTTGATTCGCACCGATTCAAGGATATTCTTGATGAGACTATAGCTGCTGGTAAGAATATCACTATCTATATTTTGTCCAAGTTTATACCAGACGTCTGATCTAGACGTGGGTTTCACTGATAGAAAAGAACTGTATTGAATTTTGAATATCTGGGATGGATTTTGAAGTTGATAACATGGAGACTATGCAGTCACCTTTATTTTAAGCAGAGATATTCAGCATATTAATACAGACAAATATTTTACACGGGTTGTTCATTTTCCTTGGTGCTTGTTCTCCTCTCTTCGTTCATGTAGGAGAACTAAAGGAAACAAAAGCCTACAAGAAATGGGCAAAAAAAATATCAGAAACCAAACCACCTACCAGTCCCGTAAGAAGGCAGGCAAAGTAAGTTTATCAGCAGGGTTGATTTTATCTTTTTCTGTTGCGCTGTAACTTAGGCATACTGATGTTTAAATCTTCTGCAGATCATCAAAGGAACAATCAGAAACAGATCTGTGTGCCATCATATCACAGCGTCAACATGAGAGGAAAAACCGCCTTAATTCTATGTTCTCATCTCTAATTTCAAAGTATGGTGGGGATCAAATGCCAGAACCCTCTGAAGAGGAATTTGAAGCTACACAGAGAAAACTGGAAAAGCGTAGGTCCTCAAAAAAGTCAAAGCAAAGATAACCAATTCATTGTTTGTGAAAATTCTTCTTTTCTGCTGAAGGATAGTTAATTTGTGGCTGGTTACTGTCAATGCTGCAACATCAGGAACTTTCCTAAAAGTGTTAGGCTTTTATGTTCATCAACTATCAGTTTTCTCTGTTTCAATTTTATCACTATTTGATTTAAATGACACATCCATTAACTTCTTCAACATTCTCAGAAAAATTTTGTGCATTAAAACAACAGGGTCTAAAAGCTAGTTTTTGATTCGGTACCCCAGGATAATTTAGTGACGTATGACATGGTGATTGTTTCATTGTATATGATATTGCATCTTCAGGAATATTATAACCGGAATGATATTCTTAGACATATCTAAAATTGTGTTTTCATGGAAAGAGAAAATATCCTAAAATTTATTTTATAACCTAATAAATATTTTTACTTTCATATGTTTGAAAATGCAAAAAAAGAAAAATATCAGTTGAATAATTGCTTCCCTAAGTTTGTTTTATGCTCTGCCAACTGGAAGTTTGAATGCATTATGGGCTTACATGAATTTGCCATTTAGTGGTGCAATTTTTTTATTTCATCAATATGTTTTTCAGGAGATAATCTTGTTCAAATAGGATGATATAATTGAGTAATAAAAGATTCTTCTAGTATTCAATATAATTGTATGTTAAAGATTTAAATTTCACTAACCCAAATTTGTGTTTTTTGATCTAAATGCTTTGATGTAGCTAAAAAGTGCAGAACTCTAATACATTATGGATTAATCTATTTGCTTATTATTTTTTAAACACATGCACATAGAGGTGAAGTGCTGGGGTGATAAAGGCATTCCTTTCTAGATAGAAAAGATGGAAGCAATTATTTGATACATGCATGTGATGTGTTTGATATCATGTGTGCATTAATTATTTGCTGACCGTTATTGATTCATTCTAATTCATAAGTATGAATGTCTTTCATGCATCATGCGATCATGTCATGTGACATTGTTGAACCTGTTTGCTCTTTTTTCTTTCTTTCTTACCACTCAATTGTCACTAGAGTTTTTATTGGGTTTTTAAATCTTGACATTGTAAAGATGTGTGATTATAACCACATCTTTTTCTGTATTTATTTTTAATTTCATTAGAAGTCATAGTCAAATGAAGATTTTAGGACTTTTCTACTAAAAAATTAAATGTGATTATCATGATGCATTTTTATGTTTGAATATATTATGTTAGTTTTGAAAGTAAACACAACCATTGAAAAACAAAATAATTTAAAATATGCTTAAAAGCTAAACAATTAAAGTGTAAAAGATATAAAAACAGAGGAGTGTTTTCAATTACAACTCCTTTATAATAAAATACTCTTTCAAGCACAATTTACCAACTTTCATAATTTTTTAAAAGATATTATTTTTATAATATAAATAGATAAATTTCATCTATTGGTGAGAAAAAAATCTGTCATGACAACTTACATGAATTTGCCATTTGAGTGAAAAACATTGTGGACTTGTTATTCTTAACTAGTAGATGTCATGTCATATCACACTGGCTAGATTCCTGCTGATTTTGGAAATTAGATAAAAATAAATAAATAATAAAAGGTCAAATAATACTCGTTCATAAGAATGTCTTATTTGTGGGTTTTCGTTTATTTTAAAATATTTTTGAGCAATTTTTTTAAAATATTTAAGATTTGTTTGGTTACTTTTTTATTTATTTGTTTGAAAAGCTTTTTTATTTATTTGTTTAATAAAATTAAAAAGTCTCTTCCAAAATAATCATATAATAATCAAAAGTTATACTAAAAAGCAACAGTTGTACAAGCTCATGGTACTGTTCACACATTATTTGTGAAAACTTATACTAAAAAGTGTTTTTAACTTAAATGATTCTTAATGTAACGGTCCTAATTTTAACATTTTAGTAATTAGAATTAAATTTACTTTCCTTACTGTTCTTAAACTAAAAAACTCTATATTTTAAAAAGGTGATCAACAGAATTCATAATAAAAAATTGTGAACTAAGAACTTAATATAGTTTTTCAAGAGGTTATAAAAATAAAATAACATCTAATATATTTCTATACTACTCCGTTAGTTATCCATTCCAGCTCTAGTGTTACTATCTTTATTAGCTTCTATATCTACTCTCATATTCAAAATATGATTATGGCAAAAGAAAAAAAATAAAAAACGCACATAATTGCAAGGACAAACTAATTATCACATAACTAAAATCTAATTCAAAAATTCTATAATTTTCACACACAAAAAAATTGTCAAAATAAATCCTTTGGATGTATAAAATAAAGATCAATCAAGTATTAAACTAAAGAGTAATAGTTAGACTCAGTCTTTTGGAAGAAGACTAGTGTATTGAATGAACTCATAAGACTTTGCATCTGTCATACTATCCTTCATCTCTTTTTTTTTTTATAATTTTTTATCACGGGTAATTCATACATTTCACCCCGTACTGATAGGGTTAACTTCACTAGCTTCATAAGTATGATCCTCTTTTGTATCATACTGTCTGCAAAGTGAAGTCTCCTTTGACTTTCACTACCTAATTATCTTCCTCTATGTAAGGATAGTTCCACATAACAAATACCTTTCAATACACTTAGATTCACCCTATATTAGCATTTCTCTTTGAAAATAACTAATTTGACAACCCAAACACACTAAATCTTCACTATTTCTCATACAATATCAAGCATAACTCAACATAATCATAAACATAATTGGTTGAATACAAAGAAACTATTTAGTAACATATAAACCATTTCTAATAAAAATAATTTCAGGACATTATAACAATCACATAAATCTACTACTTCCTTTATATATATATATATATATATATATATATATATATATATATATATATATATATATATATATAAAAACACTGTATCACATTCAATATTACATTATTCTATGCATATTTCCAACTTTTTACACACCATAAGGATGATCAGTTTAAGCATGTCTCTAATTAATTCATCAATTCTATAAAAATTACCATATCACATGAAATACATCACATCTTTCAAATATAAACAATAACGTCACTATAACATCATCAACGTCAGATTCATTCTTCACTTCTCTTATAGGTCAATTCTTCTTTAATCCCTTCATGTAATACCATATTTCTAATATTTCTTTAACAGTTAATTTCTTTATTTCAACATTTTCCACCATCATATATTTATACTCCTAGAGTTCAAATCAAACACATTACTCAAATTTTCATAACTTTCTCTATTCATACAATACCATACTACTAACACTATTAATCAAACTCACTCTTCTCAACTTTACACAAACAAGCAATCACACTATTTGTACCACAATTTTTTAATTTAGCCATAAAACATTAAAGTTTTCAAAAAAATTATCTTCCCTTACCTGATCAAGTTTATCTAACTCTGCTCTCATCTCTTAACCAACATCACACGCAATAATCATTATCTACAAAATCAAGTGTCCGATTAACGACCAAGGCAAAAGTTTTAGGATCATAAATAGAGAGGGATTCATTAAAAACGAAAGAGGTAATATGAAACTGAATATAAGCTTGCGAGCAAGGGAAAACAGGTTGCTCTTAAAGAATAGATAGAATTTTCGAACTCACCATTAAGAGAAATTGATTGAGGGTTTTGATGGGGTTCTTCCCGTAAATTACTGTACTAGTGTTGATTCTTCAAAAATGATGGGAGCTGATTCAAAATTTTAGAAGAGAAAGGAAAGTTTTTTTTTTTGTTGGGGAGGGGGGAAGCTATGTTTACAGATAAGAAAATAGTTTTCTGTAGAATGAATATTTGGGTTCTCACACCTAAACCCTTTACTCATCACCCTATTTTTAAAAACTCTAATAGTCTTCTTAAACTTTATTTAACCCTTATTTAAAAAATATTATTTACCAATTTATGGTGACAAATATTAGTATTGTAATCCAATGTCAGCATCTATCATCTAAACAATAATCTACCTTATCTAAAACATGTAATTTATCTTAAAATGAATATTTAAAGACTAAAAAGCCACAATTAAAATTTGTGAATGGACAAAACTTGAAGAAAAATATTTTACAGAAACTAAAATTAAAACCCACGCTTTTTTATAAATAATGAATAAATGATTTCAAATTTTACAAAGATTAAAAATAATGAAAAGTTATAAGAACCATAATTAACAAAAATAAAACTAAGATCATACTAAAAGATAAAAAAAAAATATCAAAGTTTCTTTTGTAAAAGAATGTTAAAGTATCTGGAATTTCTATTACTTTTTTTTCCTTTTTAAATATATGCAAGGACTAATTGTTTTGAGCATTTTCTTACTAGTATAATGTGTTTTTCCCTGTATTATATTATAAAGAAATAAACGGTTGGTTACCAAATAAATTAAAATTGCTTAAAAGAAATTAAAATCCAAAATGACAAATGATTAAAAATGAAGGATTAAAATTATGAAAAAAAATCCTAAACTATTTTATTAGGAGAGCAAAACATTATAATTTCTATGAGTTGATTATTTGTTTTGAATATTAGTTGGTGATCACTTTATATTTTAATTATTTTTTTCATGCATAATAATTTATATTAAATATGTGGGACATCCTAATTGATTATATTTGGTTAGCACGTCCCACAATCACAAACAAAAGAGATCGTCTAAGGTTGTGGTGTCAATGTTATTCTATAGTTGCTTAATCTTAATATTTTGGTAATACATATAAAAATTTTATTTCAAATAATATTTTATATGTTTGTACATGGTTTTGGTATTTTAAATTCCTAAATTTCTAATCTAACTTACTAAATTTGATGAGTGTACCATTTAAGTTTGCTAAATTCTAATATATGAAATATTTGTATAATAAAAACTTAGCAGACATAACAAAAACCATTGCTAAAGTAATTAAGAAATAAAAATGACATTATAACGAACTAACTAAAAAGTAGAATTAAGTTTGGAGTGTTCAACAGAAACAAGAGGTGTTGAAATCTAAGAAGTACAATGAGAACCATGTTTGAAGTAGTAAATGTTGTCACAAAGAAAGTGATATAGGAAATAGCATAGTACATTAAAAAAAAAAAAACTGTACTATTTAAGATAAAAGCAAATAGGTATTTTTTTTTTTTAAATTTTATGATATTCTATATTACCAATAAAGGAAAAATGTTATTAAATAGCAAGAAAACTCTTTAAAAGAGAACATGAAATTTAAACACTTTTTTTTTGGAAGAAATCAATTTTTTAAAGTAAATGATTTACAAAAATAACTATTTTATTTTATGCTTAAAAAACTATCTAACACTAAATTTAACATATACTCCCAAGAAGAAAAAAAAGGTAACTTTGTTGTGTCTAATATTTTCTTATTTATATGACTCAACTTCAAAACTCTTCAACAGTGTAATAATTTCAAAAGTAAATTTAAATATTACATAACATAATGTATCTTGATCCAATAAGATTTCTTATGCAACGTCATAGAAGACAATTGAAAAAAAAAAAACCTTAAACATTCTTATGATAATAGTTTAATGAGTATAGGATCGTCTCTTCTTGTTTTAACATACTTAAACCAAAATATTAGTATGTAAAAGAATTAATTTTATTTGTTATAATAAAAATATATAAATCATATTAATACTCCAAACAAGATATGGATGGAAGGTTCACTATGCAATCCAAACTAATAATCTTACATGAAAAATCAACATATTGTCTAATATTGTGGCCAAGTTTTTTCAGTATTAAATCTAATCTAATTAACACAAAAAAGAAAAAAAGAGTGACATTTCTTTTAAAACCATATTTCATATTCTCTCATTATAGAGTTTTCCTTGTAATATCGTAAATAATTTTTTATTGTCACTAAAAATAACAATAATATTAACCTAAAAAATATAGAGAGAAGTAATTTAATATTATTATTTGTTCTTTATCTTTGATTAATAAAACTATTTTATATATTATTTTTAAGAATTTAAATATATTTGATACGAATCCGTATAAAAATAAAATATAAATATAACACCGTCTAACTTACCTCAGAACTTCTAAATTTTATCTTTTAGCTTAAATTAATTAATTTGACATCTCTTATATTTAATTCCCACTAAAAAAATGTCTCAAATACTTAAAAATTCATGTTCTTAACTCAATTAAGTTCATACTCAACTAAAAAATCTTATAGAGGTACTCTTATCCACAACCAGTTTACATACTTCATACTCTCACAATTCAAAGACATAAATCACTACAAATTAATAGATTCAACAAGCCAAATTAGTACATACCACATCCAACAATAATTCAAAGTTCAAGCTTATACAACACCCACTTTGCAGTTAATAATTATATCATAAAACATGTAAAAACCAAAATTTAGCTTCCTTCACTTGTAAAACAATTCAAACAACTATTAAAAGACCAAAACAACTTTGATTCTATAAAAGACTCTATCTATACATATAAATATCACAAAAATTATTAGATCATACCATTATAATCATTGATCAACATAGAGTCATATAGAAGACTCTAACGGCACATGTAAGCAAAGGAAGTTACATGCAAGAACAAAACATATTTGAGCTTAGAGAGAAGGGTAGGATAGGAAACATAACTTACTTAAACTGAGAAACTTATCAGTTGGAAAGAAAGAGTTCGCCGAGAGGATCACTTAAACGGTCTCAGATTTCTAAACAAATGAACAAATTGTAAGATAGAAAAGGGAGAAAATAAAGAGTTCTAAAAAAGTGGTTTCTAGAGAGATAATATCTTTTAAAGTAATGAAACTCATTCATAATTTTTTTAGGGTTAAATATGTTTTTGGTCCCTTGACTTTTAGTGAAAATTGAAATTAGTCTTTTTATGAAACTTTTAGAATTATGTGAATTTAATCATTTTAACCAAATTTAGTTAAGTTTTATTTGACGTTTCAAATGCGTTTCTCAAGTAACATTGAACTATAAATGTTTCAAACCCTGTAAACAACTCAAATACAAATACTATTATGAAACACATCAGTTAAAATGGTCAAATTCACGCAGTTCAAAAATTGAGAAATTAAATTGGCTCGAAGTTTCAAAGAGAGAATAATTCTAATTTTCACTTTTAACCTAATTTTTTATTTATACTTAAATATTTTAATATTAAAATAGCTGAATAGAAGTTGTACTTGTAAGTAGGACTTTTAGTTAATTTTTTTTTTAAATATTGCATGGAATTAATGCTTGGACTTCATAAAACAAAAAGTTTAGTTCATGCTTGAATGAACCTTAGCTCAAAACATGAAAAAATAATATTGCAAAATGAATTCTTGCATAGCATGATTATAGTGAAAAAATATAATGAAGTTTTTTGCTAAAAGAATTCAATAATTACAATCTATTTATGGTATTGTTTATTACTTTCTAATATTTTGTATTTTAAGTTTGTAAAAAAATATTCAAAATCTTTTAACATTTAAAAAAAATATGATACAAAATAAAATAAAAAATAGGTTTAAGAAAATTGATACTAATCAAGAGTGGGTATCATTCGACTAATTAAACATAAAAAATAATAACCAGACACATCTAATAATTTAAGAAAAATATAATTTAAAAAAGAAAACATATAAAAACACAAATAATGTTTTTCAGTATGTATTAGCTGTAATTTTTTAAAATATACCTTTTTTATAAATGAAAAATAAATACACCAGATTGATAAAACTAATATTTATTTGTAAATTATATTCATATTGAAGGCAAAAGTAATGAAAACCCACTTTGATCTTCTACAGTTTTCTATTATTTTCTATTATCTTAATTTTCAATATTTTAAATAAAACCTAAGGTAAAGTGTCAAAAACATGGATCAACTTTCTCACAAAAATAAAATAAAATAAAATAAAAATAGGATGGGATTGAAAATCTTAGTTTATCCCGTTCAAGTGCAAGTTTACGCAAAAAAAAAAAATCAATTATTGTATAATATTAATTTAAATTAACAAAATAAAATACATAAATAGTGTAAATAACTCAATTTAAATTTGATTTAAATATAGCTTTTATTGAAAGAATGAAATTCATAAAGTAAATAATGCTAAACATATATTTTATTATCTTTAAATGAATGGAGAAAAGATATTTTTTATTAAATAAAATTAATTTATGCATGAAATAATGTATATAAGCTCTTCCACATAAATTAATTAAATTTAAAATTTTAATTTATAAAATAGACATTTTACTTTATATTTTTCTCACTAAAAGTTTTTTTTTTTTAATTTGAAACCTATGGACATTAAATTTCCAACAAAAGGTGTGCTATAAATGAATGAATGAAGAAAACAAAAGAAACTCTTTCACATAAACTATTTAAATTTAAAATTTTGATTTTAATTTATAAAATAGTTCGTGTTAGTTTATATTTTTCTCAATAAGAATTTTTTTAAAAAATTGCAAACCTATGGACATTAAATTTCCAACAAAAACAGGTGTGATATAAATGAATGGAGAAGAAAAAAAAATGAAAGAATGAATGAATGTGAGAGTAGTGTTCAAAGGAGTAATTGAACAAAGGGTTGCTTTCAATTGAACAAACACATTAAGAAGTTCCAAATGAAAACATAATGAAAGAGAAAGGTAATAAAGACTAATTAAAAGTTGAAACACTAATTAAATATTAATCAAACACATAATAAAATGTAGTGCAATCCACCAAGAGTTGAACTGTCCAATACTTACCAACTTAGGGTCAATTTGGGTAATTCACTCTGTTCACCAACCCTTGAAACCCTACAACTTTTTTGGGGAAAAAAACAATATAGTACAAAATTTGATCACTTTTAATTTTCTTGAGACACCAAAAGTTGTCAACGCAAGTTTGTGTTATTACTATCCTTGGTTGAACTTGATTCTCTCTCCTTCTTTTTTATTTTGTATTTTTAAATTCATTTCCTATTTTTTAGATACGCAATTTTAACTATTTTAGTGCACTAACATTTTGTTAAATATTAGATATTTCTTTAATCAACCCATGAACAAAAATTATATAATTAATATAATAAGGGATCAATTTTTTATGAAATAAAATGGAAGAACCAAATATAAGATGTGAATAATACAATAAGAACAAAAAGTAGATTAAATAAAATAATTTTATAGTTTTTCATTAATAATTATATTATTCCATTAAGTTGTTAAATATATTTTGTAAAATTAAATAAATAAATTTACGAGAAGATGTTCGTTGATGTTATATATAAGTAGGGATGACAAAAATATCCGCGCCCGCGGATATCTGCAGATAAAATCCGTGGCGGATAGTTACTATCCGCGGGTAGCAGGTATTTTAATACCCGCTTATAAACGGGTCGGGTAGGGTATCATACTATCCGTATCCGCGGGTATCCGTTACCCGCAAAATATTAAAATTAAAATTTAATTTATATTTTAATAAGTTAAATTTAATTAAAATTAAAATTAACAATATATTTTATTATGTCAAATTTAATTATAATTAAAATTAAAATTTAATTTAATTTATATTTTATTTTTATAATTTTATATTAAAAATTTTATAAAATAAATATTTTTTTAAATATTTGTGGGTATCGGGTATCCGCGGATTTTAAAAATATCCGCGGATATTTTTTAAGCGGATACCCGACGAGTAAACGGACGGGTAGCCAACGATTTTTTTTTGGACGGGTCGGATTGCGGATAAGCACTATCCATACCCGATCCATCCCTAGATATAAGTATATGAATAATAATGTATAAAAGTTGTGAAACGATGCACACTAAGTAATTATACATATTTATTATTTTTTTTATATTAATATTTAAAAGATAAAGTCTACAATAATATAATATAACACAATTTGTAAAAACAAATGTTTTTTAAAAGACACAGTATAATAAAACGAAATTTATTAAAAAAGTAATAATAAAATGATATATTGTAGAATCAATCAATAACTTAAAAAACATATTTAGAATGTTGACTCTAATCAAACAAAATATATTTTTTTAATAAAGTTATTTGATGTATATATATATATATATATATATATATATATATAATATATAATTATATATAAATTAAGAAATATAGATGAATTAAATCTTAATTTATTTTATATATATCTTAAGTTCATTTTTAATTAGCACATAAATTAATATATCTATTTTTTCATGAATCAAGTATAACTATGATGTTTTTAGAAACGGCCACTCAATATAATATATAATTTAATGTCATAATCAAAACATATGTATCAAAATTATAATTATAATCGATTATTTAAATATGTCTTATCAATACTTAATTTATTTTACACACATAAGATATATAACATCTGATCATATGTGTTTTATATATTATACCTAATAAATTTATCATTACATTTTAATCAATTAAAATCTTAAATTACGTGATTTTTGTAAAACCAAAGAAAAATGATATTTTAGAAGTGATAATGATTTAAATTAGTGAGACTCGATTATTTTAATATTAAAAAAGTTGTAGTATAAATAATTTTTTATAAGAGTTTCATTATTTTAAAACACAACATTTCTCTAGAAACTACTTTTTTAGAATTTGTTGACTTCGCTATAGGTCTTTTGTTTGTTCGATTGGAGATATGAGACCGTAGGGGGTGATTATTGTGGCGAGCTATTCAATTTAGACCGATCTATTCCATTTCTCTTCTGTTTTTTGTTGCATGTAAGTCTCTTTTTTTTTGCTTGCATGTATCTTTTTAATCTTCTATATGAGTCTCTACTTATCAATGGTCATAATAGTATGTCCTGATCGTTCTTGTGATGTTTCTATGTGTAGATAGAGCATCCTGTGAAGTTACGAGCGTTTTGATATTTTTAGAGTTGTTTAAGCTAGATAACAGGTAAGGGTAGCTAGTTTCAAATATGTGATTGTATGAGTTTTACCAATTTTGATGAATTGCATGTTTATGCTATCTTGAATGTTGGGGTGAATTTTGATCGTTCTTTAACGAATATGTTTGGTGTGTATGTTTTGATGTAAATTGGAATGTTATAATTGTAAATTGATGTTTGAATGATCTAATTGATTTGTGTTCATTGGGGGGATTTGGAATCTGATCAATTGATACTCCTTTTTATGTGCTAAAACTCTTTTGAACCAAAGTACTGATGAAGGAGTACCAATTTAGGCAACTGATTAGTTCTCAGTTCACTCAAAAACATAAAATGTTTTTGCTACAATATGATGTGGTGCTAAGCGACAATTTTCAACGTTGAATGCCACATTTTGCGAGTTGATCAACGCTGAGCAATGTCTAGGTGGTGTTGAGCATTAGTGTCCACAATAGGTTTGGGAGCATTTGGCTCCATGGCAATAAGCGCTAGTTTTTGCGAGAGAAATGGTGTTGAGCGCTATATGTCCTGTTTTGCATGTTTTAACTGCTTGACTATTTTTGGGTGTTCTGTGACTGATATAAAGCCTAATGTATGGTGTTATTATTATAAACTAAATTGAATATGCTATTGTGAGCATGTATGATGGTGATGAATGAATTTGAAGGAGAAATTATAAGTAATGATAATTGTAGTGTATGCATTGACATATGGATTCAATATGGAGATATCACTTACTCTAATAATTATACACACTCAAGTAGAATAGAATAGGTTATGTGGTGACAGTCGCAAGAGGTCCTACTCACCAGACTTGTTTAGTCTTAGGCACGAAAAGGATTTACTTTGTGTATGGTTGGGTGATAACCCCTTAAGACCAAACTCTACAAAGTTTGGAAACCACCACAGGTGCACACTAGCAGTGAGTCTGATGTTAAGTGCATGTATCTGGATAATTGAGTTTAGTATCAACTACTTGTATGATTATTGGCATATATATGTTTTATACCACATTTTTAGGTATTTTGCATGATTTAATTAATTGGATATTCCTGTTGTACACTAGCTTGCCCTTTTGTGTGCTTTGTGTTTTCTTGTGTTATTTACCTAATCGGTAGGAATAGATGAAGTTGCAAGTTTAGAGACACCTTTAAAGAATGATGAACTATTAGTTAGAATAGTGAAAGATTTCAAGGAGAAGTTTTATTGGTGGTTAAATTTTGTATAGTGTTGTTTTGGTTTAATTTGAATGTATAAATGATATATTTTTATAATCTTATTTTTTGTAAAATTCTATTAATATACTTTATACACTAGATCACCTATACCTATACCTGATTTGAATACTATGATGAATGATTCTATTCTATTAGTTTTAACTTACGTTTAATAAAATTAAAATATCTTTATTAAATATAGATATGTGATTAAACATTCCAATTCAACATACGATACATCAATCCTTTATATACACATAGTGTATATCAATATTTAAAATAATTTTTGATTATACGATAAATCAAATTATTTAAAATAGAATTCATTTAGCCAAATACAATTCATTGGACAAATTTAATTAAAAAATATTATAATTACTTTTTTAAATGGTTTAAAAAGTGTTAAGTCATTTTAATAATAATTAAACAAAGCGTTTTTTTTTTCATGAATCAGTGTATATGTAGAATTTTATAAAAGTAACTCCAAGACTCAAATTAAAGTTAACCATTAGTTATAAGAAGTTTAAAATGTATAATTTCAACACTTAATGGACAAATTTCATGCTCCAATTATTTCAACCAAAATTTGACCCGTCAAACTTAATATCAAGTTCAATAAGATTTAATCATCAAACCAAGCATACCTTAATTCATAAAAAAAAAAAATCAAATCTAACTTCCTACCAAGTTTTAAATCTCAATTTAGTAAGATTCTTTATGCCAATGTACATAAATATTTAATCAAATAAAAAATGTTATTCAATACTTAAATAAATAACCCATACAAAATTGTTATTTGAGTATCACTTTAAAGTTGCGGATAACATATTATGATCTCAATATTTATTTCAATTTCTACACAAACTCAACATGTAATAATGCCTCAAAGGTAAATTTCTTTTAAACGATACTTACTTAGGTAATAGTTAAAAAAAAGTTTGAAAATTCACCGATACTCAAAACTGAAATATAATAGAGTGAAATTGAGAAATTGAATTGGAAATTTAAGCCATAAGGAGTGTTAGATAGATAATAAAAAAGGAGAAGAAGAAATGAAATAAAAATGTGAAAGAAGAAAAAGGAGAGAGAAAGAAATATGATCTAAGACCATGGTCTTAAATAATAAAAATTGATATTAATTCATAACATAAAATATAAAATACATTATTGTTTCTCGAAAAAAAAATTGATTATTATTTCGAAAAGTAAATTGAGTGAATAATTTAACTAAAAGTTAATAATGTTAAGCATTAGTCAAAAGATTCAAGTGCCTAAATCTGGAGTGTGTCTTTCTATTTACAGGTATTTCAGTTATAAACAGTATATTTTCAAGATACAAAGACAATAATAAAATATAGGTTTTTTATTTTTTATTAAAATATTTTCTAGATTACAAGATAAGTGAATTAAATCAAATTTCTTATATGTATTTTCAATTTTTTTTAATTAGTCCAAAATTGATACCTTACATCGTCCTTCAGATATTTTATCCATTTTTGAATATAGATCGTTATGATATATATATATATATATATATATATATATATATATATATATATATATATATATATATATATATATATATATATATATATAAATAAAA
>Ga0214543_1005362_pt1 | contig 23658 bp, 6 predicted proteins | sample CNSS2metaG_FD_160094 | JGI IMG/M metagenome (GOLD analysis project Ga0214543, IMG submission 160094) | Root nodule microbial communities from cowpea collected in UCLA plant growth center, Los Angeles, California, USA - CNSS2 | ecosystem: Host-associated > Plants > Roots > Nodule | place: USA... | reverse complement strand
TAAAAAAAAAGTAAAAGAAATAATCTGTTTAAATAGAAATTTACGAAACAGCAGTTAAACCAATGGAAAAAATTATCTTTATTATATATATATATATATATATATATATATATATATATATATATAATACAGGACTGAAATAAAAGAACAAGAACCGGAATTAAAATAAAAAAAAATACAAACGGCAGTAAATGAAAAGTATTTTTTCTAGATAAACAAATGAAATAGGTTTTTTTTTTTTTAAAGTTTTATGTTATAAAAATTGAAAACTATTCAATCTTTTCCTAATGAAGGAGATATTCCAAACGATTCAATTTCCTCTAAACAACATTATCATATATGATATCATTTTTTTTAAATAACACTTCATTATTTTAATCGTAAAAGGTAAGAAAAAAAATAGTCCTAACCCAACAGGATAGTAAGTTAAATAAGTTTAGGTTTAATAATATCTTTGCTCCTTTGGAGTAAAAATCTCAATTTGATATCCGAATTTTTAAAAGTCTCAAATTAATTTTCTTTTTTGTTTAAACATCTTAAGTTTGCCTTTTTTGTTAAGTCTGGGTTGACGTCGTTAGAAGGAGTCTGACATAATACTGACACCTGACATTATCACTGTCACATCACTCTGTCACTGCCACGTGGCACGACGACAGCTTGACACGTGAAATTTTTTTTATTTAAAAAAAATTCAAAAAAAAAAAGAAATCAAAAAAAATCAAAAAATCAAAAAAATAAAAATCGTGAAACTGACTAAATTGAGATTTTGACTCCAAAATGGGGACCAAAGGCATAATTAAACCATAAGTTTATAGACTATGTTGTGCACAAATATGATACATGTATTGAATACGACATATGCTAATTTTGAAAATAATATGACATGACATGTGATATATGCATATTGAAAAATATACATTTTTAAAAAAATGATAAATATATGATCATTCTTATGTGAATCTAAATTAAAATTAAATATATTAAATATTTTTCAGCATAAAAATTTATAAATTTTTGTCATCATAAAAACATGATTGGTTTATATATTATATACTTCATCGATAAGTATTGGTAAAATATCTTAAAGTATCATATACATATATGTGTCAGATACGGATACATGACACAAATTGTACTATCAACGAATCATAATTTATCACCTAATTTATAATTCATTTTATATTTAACAAAGTAAAATTTATAAACTAAGATTTTGTGATTAAACATTTAAATCATCACATAATGAATTAAGGAATTATTGTCAATTCCAACTTTTAAAAAGTTTTAACATTACTTTTATATTAAATAACACTAACATTACTTTAGGATTTTTTTTTCAGATTAACTGATATCTCAATCTTTTAAAAATTATAGTTGTCCCATTCTTTTTTACATTACACGTGCCTTTCTTAGATTTTAAACAAAATATATTTGCACCATTTTCTTACATTACTTGCACACCGTAAAGGAGGTTTTGGTGGAAGGATGAAAAAGTTGAAAATATAAGTGTAATTATCAAGGGTATTAGTGTAATTTAATTATTTTAATCAGAAATTTCAAATTTTCATGAATTAATAAATTAAATGTTTAATATTTCCTTTATGATTATACTTTAAGATAGGTTGACAAGTTAGTCATGTGTAAAAACAATAAAGTTAATCCAATATTTGGACAAATAGATCGTTGAATTAATCTATATTTATATAAAAAGAATATCTTTTATATATTTTTTATTTTTATTTTATTTTTTATAATATAATTATTGACTAACTTTTAAAGATATAATTGTTAATATTTTTTTTTTAAAAATAATTGCTATTTTAAAATATTTTGTTAAAAGTTTATAACAAATTTCTATTGTTTTTCTCTTTTGTTTTATTATTATATTTATAGTTGGGTTAAATATATTTTTGTCCTTCAATTTTCAGGGAAAATTAAAATTAGTTACTTTTTAAAATTTTAGTCCAATTTAGTCCCCAATTTTAGAACCGTGTAGATTTAGTCATTTTAACAAAATCTAATTAAGTTTATTGAATGTTTCAAACACATTTTATAATAGTATTTGAGTTGTTTATACCGTTTGACACAATTTTACTTTAATGTTAACTAAAAAACTATCATGAAATATATTTGAAATGTCAAATCAATCTAACCAAATTTGATTAAAATGACTAAATTCACACAATTATAAAGTTAGAAGACTAAATTAGATCAAAATTTCAAAAATTGACTAATTCCAACTTTTACTAACAGTTGATGGACAAAAAAATATTTAACCCTTTATAGTTCTATCAGTTACCTTCAATTATTTCTTATATATATATATATATATATATATATATATATATATATATATATATATATATATTTATATTATAATATATATATTTAAATAATTTATATATATAAATATATTCATATATATATATATATATTAAAAACATAAATTTGATGTTATTTTCAGTTTAAGAAAATTTAAAGTTTATAAAAATTAAGAAAATTATAGCTTTTTATTTTCATCTTATGGCACCTGTCCTCCCAAGGAAAAAAGAAAGAAAAAACCTATTTTCTTTCCAAAGGATAATAGGAACTAAATAAGTACCAAGAAATTGAAGACTATATTGGGATGTTTCTTTCTGCAACCCACAACCTTTTTACCACCTTCCATTTATTTAAGAATAAAGAAATTTAACTATTTCATTCTACAAATTAATTTTGAACTGCATAGGTGTTGTATGATGTCGGAAATTAGTGTGGTAAAATACAGATCATGAAGCTTTGACCACTTCTTTTACCCCCACAAAATGGAGAAAACAATTCAGCTTCATTTGTCAATTATCATTTTCATGATTTGGTCAGTATACTGGATTTGCTCTAACCAGTGTTGGTCCCTTGATGCCTTATCATTTAAAAGAAATAAAAATCTACAATCAATCCATTTGACAACATTTACTACATCTGAGAAGTATTTTTGCTACTTTAATAAAATATAACTTCCTCTCTTTCTGTTACAAAAGAATACTAGCACATTGTAATTCATAACTAAGATGGAAAAGCAGTGACAAGAATATACTACTAGTAATGGCGGTCATAATTTCTCTGTATCTGTAAGTATGATCATATACACAAGTTGCTGAAGCCATTTGCTTTATGAAATGTCACTTTGGCACGAGTGATCTATGAATTGCAAAGTTGAGAACATATCTGTTGTTGAGCATCCGTCGAGGTAGCATTTGAAAGAGGAAAAACGTCACTTTTCCCATTGCTCAAGCATGTTATGTTAAGCTGGTTTCCCATTTGGGTTGACTGCAGCATTGCATCAGAAAACATCAGTATCGAGACCAACCAACTTAGGTATAGGAAAAACATTGTAAGCAATCTTCTTAAGATAATGTGCTTGAATTCTCAGACATTATATTTTGCCAACAAAATCATATAATTTCTTTTAACACAGCCACATAACTAATTCCATTAGCTTCTGCTATAGGAAGGTGCATGGATGCCATGTACACCGTGAAAGGGCACTAACCTCACATAAAAATTGTTGTGCTTTGCAGCTCCATTTTGAGGTGGGGACACAACTTAAGTAATGACACCATGAGCAGTGGTCATTCAAGTTAACACTTCGAAGAAGCAAAACCAGCCCAGTAACAAACCTGTCAAATTGCAGAGGTAAACAAGAAGAAAAAGTAGCACTAAGCAATAAGATTTAACTAATATATCATTGAAGCATGAATTGATAAATCTTGCCCAGGAAGAAAAACATAGGCAATATACAAAGAACTCAAAGCAAGGAGGATCAAGAACCATCCTAAAGGGGAGAAAAGCCGGGATACACAAAACCACAGAGAGAGCATTTAAAGAGAGCTTTCCAATACCAATGCGTCTAACAAAGTCTTTGTAAAGCCCATGACCAGACACTCAGAATCTTAATAAGCATGGCAACAAATTTCTTTAACCATCCATAAAAATATATTTAAAAAATACATTTTTAAAACAATTTTTCAAAAACAACTTTTTAGAAAGTAAATTTCATAAAGTTTTAATAATAAAAAGGCAGTTGGGTAAATTTTTTATCCATTAAGTATTGATAGACGAATATATTGGATTTTGAAAAATAATGAATATATTTCATCTGTTCTACTTTTTTAATATCATTGTAATGGATGAACAGACTAGATGGATGGTGAATAAACAGATTTCTTTCCGGGTGAATCCTGATCTGATAACCTTGTTCTTTAATACTAAATGAAGCAGTGTGCTTAGTAAATTTACCAGTCATAATCCTGTGTAAATACACTAAGTAGAAAATAATGCAATTAGATCACCTAATAAAACAGAAGGTAATGTTCAAAACAGAAAGAAAGAAAATAAATGAAGAACTTACCCAGCAATCAATACTACGAAGGATATGACCCACAGTGCATACTGATAAGGTTTGTGCTTGTATCTCACTGGAGGTCCAGTATGTGCAGAGCTAGAATTCCTGCGTCTGTGTCTACTACTAACCCATTTGAACTGGGGGCGAATCAAAAAGATAAACCCAAGAAGAAAGCCAGAGACAAATCCTCCGATATGAGCAAAATTGTCCACATGTGGAAGAATTCCAACAGCTAAATTGATTACAACGATGACTATAAGAGTCAATAAAGCTGCCAACTGCAAAATAATACAAACATGGAATGCAGAAGAAATAAAATGTCAGTTATACAAATACAAGGGAGGATTATTGTTTATTAGGAAGCAAGCACTATTGAATAGAACACATTTATTTAATCGTTCACCTTGTTGGCATATATTGTCCAATTTATCAACAGCTCTGATAGCATGCCCCCCAGTAAACCAAATAATGCACCAGAAGCACCAACAGAGATGCCTTCTGGTAAGAACAGAGCAGACAACAAACTCCCTCCAAAACCAGATATCACATACAGAAATCCAATCCTAACTACAAAGGACGAGCAAAGCATATATTACAATCTGAAACTGGGATAGTTGCTAAACTCAGTCAAGTTTCTTGGTTTCCAGAACATTCATGCAATAAACCCTTATAAAGTTATAATGTGATTTTGTTTTTGTAGTCATGAAAAAAAGAAAAGGAAATTATATAATGGGACAATGCAAAGATAATTACCAGAACCATACCAAATCCAAATTCTTGCTCAAGGCGAATTCCAATAAAAACAAGACTCAACATGTTGGCGAGCACGTGAACAACCCCACCATGCAACCATATACAAGAGAAGAGGCGCCAGACCTGGTGTTTATGAACCACTTTATCCACTTCAAGAGCACCCATCTTCCCTAATCTAAACATTTGTTTTTTAAATAAAAAAAAAATGTCAATAGCAGAATAAAAACAGCTCCAACCCAACAAATATGGATATATACCTACATAGTAACATGAACAAAACTGGTTACACTACCCGTTAGTAATTGTAACTATGACAGATGATTAAAGTAAAAAAAAAAAAAAAAAAAAAACAGTGATTATAGGTGAATGGAGAAACAAGAACTGACGTGGAGGAAGAAGGGCCTAAGAGAGGGTTCTCTTTAAGAGGCTGAAAAGAGAATCTTCCAAGGAAAGAGGCAACGCATGAAGAGCTACCAGTGAAGGAATGCTTAGGACAATCGTTTATATACATGGTGACGATAAAGATGACAATGTTGGCCACCACGAACGTGGGGACGAGCCAGGGGAACCAGCGCCTAAAGAGGCTGAAGTTGTGATCGTCGACGGCGGGGGGGTTCGGCGGCGACGGTAAGGGTCTCCGGGCGGGGGAGTCGCGGCGCGGATGGACCTTGACCTCGATGCTGGTAGAAGATGGGTCGGTTCCCATCATGTTCCTCCTCGTCGACCCTTTGGCAAAAGATTGAAACTTTTTTAATCTAATGCATTGGAATGATTAAGATTTAGGGGTTTGGGAGTTAGTGAACGGAATCCAACATAGGGTAACGATGCAAGTTATGAGATGGGTGGTTGGGTGTTCTTGATTCGCATGGTCTTGTTTCTTCTTCTGTTTCTTTTACGCCAATTTTCTAACCAATGCCTCCAACCATGCCAATCTCTACCTGACTTCTTCAACCGTTTATATTTTTAATTATTATTTTTCACCTTAATAAAGATATACTGTGTTGTGCTGTACTGTGAAATTGTTTATGTGATCTCAGTGATGTGTTTTGTTTTTTTTTTTTCCTTTTTCTTCTTTCTAATTGATTAATTGATGTGACCCTTGATTTGGATCTAATCAAATAAAATAGCACATGCTCCACTCGTTTCTAATTCGAGACTATGGATATTTTAATTTAATTTATTTAACATTTTTATTTTAGGACACCTTACTTTATAAGCCATAACAATAAGATTGTGGGTTGAATTCTATGATTATGTAAAATTTAAAACACACTAAATCTTAAATAAAATCTTGACAAAAAATTAATAAGAACATTTTTTAATTTTATAAATATATTCTTCCCTTAACAACTAAATAAAATATTAATTTTATAAGATCTTGTATTAGAGTAAAAAAGTCTTCAAAATCATTTCATAGAATGGAAGTTACATCAAATAAATTAAAACTTTGTTGAATAATACTTGTAATAAATATGACATAAGCATGCCTATGCTTTAGAAACTAATTAAACATTCTAAATTAGATCATTAAAAAAGGTTTTGTTTTTTATTCTCCTTTAAGATTTATTTATAAAAGAATTATAATTCATTACCTTCTAACCCTTTTAACGTGTCTTCTATTGTATTTATTCAATGATATTGTGTAAATATTACAAAGTAAATTTTTGGGCAGAATTTTTCTATTCAAGTACTCAAATAAGAAGTAATTCAATTATATATTTTTAAGTTTACTCATATAAGTGTTTAGAGTTCAATCTTAAACTTTGAAAGCCAAAAATCTCAATTCAAGATCACATAAAATTAATAATGAAAAAAAAAACACTTCGAACTAGATCTAATCATATAAGTCAAACTAATATCTAAATGTAGGTATCTCCTAATTTCGAACTAGCCATTCCAAATAAATGGGTATTTATTGCTAGTACACGTAAAGCTCTTAAATAACATGATCCACAAATAAAGGAATAAAATCACAATAGTACTATTTTAAATTCTGAATTTCATTTTCATTTTAAGAATATCGATATGAGTCACTAATTAAAGAATTTCAGTGAATATCTTAATGATAAAAAAATACCATAGTTTGTGTAAAAATTAGAAGAAAATGAAAACTACACATGAATTATAAAATAAAAAAAGAGCATAAAAATGACACAAAAATTAAGAATAAATTTGATTGAACAAGTATTTTAAAAAAACAATCTTTGAATAGAAATACTTTCTTTATAAATGCAAATGATTCATCAATTTTAAAAGAAGATATAAATTAAGAGAAATACTCAATTATTATTTTTTAGTAATGGTTTTTCCTTTTAGTATAATAATAATTTAAATATATATTAAAGTAGTAAAAGTAATTATTACTATTCTAACATAATAAATATTCAATTATACAAGTATAAATAATAATTAAACTAAATTGATGAATTTAAATTTTGATATTTTTAACATAATTTTATTTAAAAATTTATTCATTTACAAATTATTTTATAAATATATTAATATTTAACTAAATCTTTTCAATTACATCAATTAAATATATTACAAACTTTTTTCACCTTCTTTAATAGAAACAAGATCACTTGCCACATGATCCATCGATACTAGCCAACCGAACATATCTCCTTTTTTGTTATCTCAAATTCACTCTTTAATCTAAATACAAATTTTTTTATTCTGTCTACAATTTAAATACAACCTTCATACAAAACACTCTACTTTCTTTCTTTTTTTAAAATAAATTAAAAATTAGAAAGACTAAAATGATAATTGAATCTATAAAAAATGGGTTAACAGTATATAGTTATTTTAATGTTACATCTTAACGTTTGTCGTAAGTATAATATTTGGTGTTTCTTACAAGAAACAAAAATGTTGGCACAATGCGACAAATGGGAAAAAAGATTATATTAGGCGAGATGTTGACTCAAGTCCAAATGTTTTTCTAGGAAAAGATTACGCAACAAAACAAACCTTTGCATACTGTAATATATGTAATATATTAACGGTATAAAAATCAATTTTAAAAGGTGTTATGTATTAAATTTTATTTAATAAATGTAAAAATACATAAAAAACTAAAGTGAATTATAAACTTAAATATAAAAATCAAAACAGTAAATAAATATTAATTTGTTAAATTTATTGTGAGACTCTCAATTTATACATATTTCTAACATTACTCCTATATTTTAGTTTGAGTTTAATAAGAGGTTTTACAACATCGAAACCCTCCAATTATCTCTGAGTATTTAAATGTATTGTTCAAATGAATCTAATGGTATTTTTTGCAGACATAAAATAGGAACGGACCTAAAGAAAAAATGTAGATTTTTGATTGATTGAGCCATGAAGTTTTAGCAAAATTTAAAGTTAGTACTTTATTAAAACTTTTGATCATTTTAGTCTTCCATCTTTAAAAATGTGTAAATTTAGTTATTTTAACTAAATTTTGTTAAGTTTATCTAACGTTTCAAGCGCATTTCATGATAATATTTGACTTATTTATACTGTTTGACACATTTTTTGCTTCAATATTAACTCAAATATTATCATAAAATGCGTTTAAAATGTCAAATAAACTTAATAAAATTTGGTAAGAAGGACTAAATCCACGCATTTCTAAAGATAAAGGACTAAATTGGTATAAAATTTCGAAAAGGAACTAATTTCAAAATTGACTTAAACTTAAGGGACAAAAACATATTTAACCCATTTTTAATTATGCAGGGAACACATATACTTTGTTACAGCTTATGTTGTTGTGGCAAACACTTATTATAGTTAGTTACGTTACGGAAAAAAAAGGTTGAAGAATGTTGAATGCACGCATCCTTTGGAGCATTCTAATTTCAAAAGCAATCCCTGCATTGTATTCCAAGCAATGGGTTGAGTTGCACTGCTCAATTAACATTCTCATTCTTTTCTTTCTCATTTGTTTTCTTTATATATTTTCGGCTATTATCACCATAATACCAAACCAGAAAAAAGGATTCAACACATTTTTTTTTCACTAATTGATGACCTATATCATTAATTATAATTTTTTAATATTCATTAATTATAATTATACCTAGTGATTAAAACAACAGTTTTAACACTCAAAGCTTCCATTTGAATTACATATGTTGAATTTTCGTTTATTTATTTAAAGGATTCAAAATTAAAATTTAACACAATTTACAAATATAACATTTAGATCATATTGGAAGGACGAGATAAAAGACTTTAAAAATAAAGTGAGGATGGAATGCAGCTCGACCAAAAATAAAGTGAGTACAAATCTCTTAGCTACGTCCAGGAAAGACACAAACCAATACGAACTTCAGTCGCCAATGTTGTTACCACTGAAATTTTGGACATACCAATAAATGTTTATGTATTCAATTTAACATTCGTATAATTTTTAAAAAAATTTCATTCGTATAAATATCTTTTTCATATATAAGTTTTTGAAACTTGAAATTTTGATTCTTATAAATATCTTTTTTATATAACTTACAAATTGTTAAAGTTTAGAACTATTAACATCAAAGCGTTTGTAGTCCAACGGTTAGGATAATTGCCTTCCAAGCAATAGACCCGGGTTCGACTCCCGGCAAACGCAGTAACTGTTTTTTTTTTTTTTCTTACTTTTTATTTTTACCTGCATAGAACAGACAAAGAACAAAAGAGGACGAACGAGCAATCTCTTGAATTCGGATCTCTGTCTCTATATTTATGTGGCTTCTGTTTCATTTCCCATTTTCTATTTTAAACCGTCACGAAGTGAAGGGTGATGGGAGGCGCGTGTAGCAGCAACGCCTTCAGCGCGGCGCAGTTAACTATATTATCCACCCGCAGCCGCAGATTCAGAAGCAACCGTACCGTTTCTTTGTTCTCCGTTCGAGCCTCCGACGACCCTCCTCGTGGGCCATCCTGCATATACGTTGGCCCTCTCCACACCGCCGCCAAAGAAACCCTCGAAGCTCTTTACTCTCAGGTCACACGTCTTTTCAATTCACCATTTTTCAGTCTCAATTTCACTTTTCTTATCCATTAATATAATCACCACAGAAGAATCATTAACTATGCAACTATTCAAGGGCTAATGCGACGAACTTGGATTGTTTATAGGCGCGGGATGCGTATTACAGTGGAGAGCCTTTGATTCTCGATGACATGTTTGATAGAGTTGAGGTATCTGTCTATCTGTCTTTCTTGATTTCACCACTCAACATTTCGTTACACGCTTAAGTCTCTTAATTATATATTAGCTTGTCTTATGAACAGTTGAAGCTTAAGTGGTATGGTTCTAAGTCAGTTGTCAAGTACCCTCGATGCAGCATCCGGAGGCATTCCACATATGCTGATTCTGATGTAACTTTCTTCTTCAATTTCCTTATTTCAATGTGTTCTTAATGAAGTTAAGAATGTATTGAACAGTTACATTTGTGTGTGGTGTGATGTGTTCTTCTGTTGAATGTTTTGGATATAAGGACAATTTTTGTGTGGTTAAAATGTTGAGGTTCCCTTTCCTTCCTTTTTTGTTCTCTTGGTTTCTTCACTTGAATTATATTGAGTGACTGTGGATGTAGGGCAGGAAGATATTTCTATGGCTTTTGCATTAGCAAGCTTATGGTCCCTATTTCTTGCACTTGGCTGTTCAGCTTGTGTTTGGCCTATATTGTACACTGTTAACACAGCTTATCAAAAAGCATTCGACTCGGGAGGATTCTCATATGGTAGTCAAGCATCAGGAGTAGGGCTTCTTTTTGTGGTCAACGGCATTATCCTCACGGCACTCGGTTTGGTCATTGGCTACCCAGTTGCTTCAGCTTCAGGTAAAAATCATTTCCGAATTTGAACTCCAAACACTAGTTCAAATTAAATTTATCAGTCTGTGGTTCCTTGTGTACTTTTAGCATTTTCCCTAACTAGAATTAGACTTTCACTTTCAAAAACTTTGCTGATATTTAATGTAAACGTGAATTGCTACGATGAAACTCTAATTCTAATTAAAAGAAATGTTAAACACCCTGGGAAGGAACTGAGTGTAAATTTTACTCTTTTTTCTAACTATTACTTCAACATGGCTGCTTCTGTATTTACATGTTACTAATTGCTTATTTCCACAGTTAAGGTGCTTCAAGGCCTGTGGAGGGGTGATTTAGCGGCACTGAAGGGTTCATGTCCAAATTGTGGAGAAGAGGTCAGTAACTGAGTTATATACATAGGCTCCCACAGTGGCAATGTCATATAGGTGTCTTGTTTCTTGCTTGGCTGAATGGTCCTACTTGTCCAGCTAGAGAAGCACTGTTTGATGTTTATACTTCACTTAAATCATTCTCACGGTATTGAATTCATTTTGTTTAAGGTATTTGCATTTGTGAGAACGGACAAGGGTAATAACTCATCTCATAGAGCAGATTGTCATGTATGTGAATGCTTATTGGAATTTCGCACCAAAGCTGAGGTAATAAAGTAGATTCCTTATACATCTTGCATAAGACAGTTTGTATAATTGAAGAAAAATAAAAACGTGTCAATGTAAACAAGAGTTGCAGGTGTTTGCATGACCAATGGTGTTATTATTTTGCAGCAATCGGATTTAAGATTAGGTAGACAGTGGGTTTATGGGCGTATTTACCTTGTTCGAAGATCCCGGCGCCAGAGAGAGCCGTAAATTTTCTTCCCATCAAGGGCTTATATGATTGTGAATATCAATTAGCTGTTAAGGAATGGATAAAACCACATTCTGTTCAGTTCTTCTTAGTCCAGAACAGTTTTGTTAGAACTCAGAAGCCATCTTGTAACACTCTCATGAAGGAAACACTTGACATGTACACCTAATTTCTTCGATTTGAGGGCGTGTTAATGTTAAAGATTTTTTTTCTTTCAATATGTTATAGACATTAAATGTAACTTTAGTTTTATTTATTGTTCTTACCAATGGAGACTTTCTGGACAAAGCTGTTGGGAAGGGGAAGATCCTTTACGCAGAGCTATGAGATGAGTTCTTCTGAGGGGATTGTTTGAATAACGAAAGAAGGTTTATCTTGAAAACATTTTTCAATGTGGAAGTCAATAAGAGAATTATAGAATAAAAATGTAATTTAAAATACGAGTATGAGTTGAAGGTGAACCTCACTCTATAGGCTCCTTAGAAAAACCATTCTGAATGATAACATAATTGCTTTTAATGGCTATCTTTTCAATTATGTATGACTAATGTAACATTAAGATAATTGAGCATATATATTTGAAAAAATTTCACACTGATTTGGTCTATAAATAATTATCCAAATATTTCACATAAGGGTAATGCAATTAAAAATATATACTAGCAACTTTAATTATAAATGGAAAGATGTTAAATTTGAAAAAAAAAAACTTAAACATTAGTAATATACCAAATAATTTATTAGTTTAACAGAATTTGTTTTGAAGCTGCCTGTTTTCAAATTTTTTTTGACATTATAAATGTACTTTATATTTTTCTATATTAATTAATTCGTTTTAATTAGATCTATTAATTTATAACCCAAAGGATTATTTAACCCATAAAAAAATGTTACAATAGAATATTAACGAGAATAAGTTATAATTAAACAAAAAATAATTATATCTTTTACCGTTTTAAGCATACGGAAATATATTAGTTAAAACGCTGTTAGTGCCTTCCTTTATTTCCACTGATATTGGGAAATCAATATATATTGATGCACGCCATACAACATGAAAACTGAGTGTATATATTAGAAAAGGTTGCTCATGTTATATATTATTATTACTATTATTATTATGAAAAAATCACTTATTTTTACTTGACAGGCTTTCAAATTTTTTTCTTAATTATTTTGGAGCAGAATACTGTTAATTATTTTCCACTTTTGTAATTAATAAAGAATAAACACTAATTAAATTTGAAAAACTTTCTCAAGAGATTTTAATAGAAATATCGAACAATAAAATGTTTAATCTGATAAAAAGAGTGAGACAACAATATACCTCAATAATTTCAAAATGATTGTATACGAAAATATAATTTTTTAAGAAAATTAAGAATTATTTTAATTAATTAATTAGTTTTATTAAATTAGAAGGGAGTAAAGAAAGTCAAAGCTTGTTTTGGTTCCTTTAATAATAGCCGTTAAACATAATCTCTGTTTCACTTCCCTCCCTGCCATCCGCACGCGCCATAAAAGTAGCGTCAGAGTCACTGTTTCTACGTTCATTTGTTGATCCACTCCACAGTTTCTTCGGACTCTCTAAAACTCCAAAAAACTTTCACAAATCCAAACACCAAACACAACCGTCACCTACGCAATCGAAACCAAATTTTCCTGTTCCTTTCTCAATGTTTCAATCCATCCCTCATATCACTCTTCCATTTTCTCTTTCTTGCTCCCACTTCTTTGTTTCTTGATTCCAACTATTCTTATTTTCTTCTGTTTTCATTTCGAACAACAAAATTTGACAATTCGAATAGCCATCGTGGATTTCTTTCCCTTCTTTCTGATATTTTAAATTAGGTTTTCAAACGAGATGGGTAGCCCTGAGAAGAATGACAACAAGGGCTTTTTCGCCACCATGACTTCCGGCTTCTCCATCTTCAGCAATGCTATGCACCGATCAGTAAACGGGTATTTTTTTTTTTCTCAAACAAAGAATTTTCATTTTTGGATTGTCCTATTCCTATATTATTCATATCTATATAATCGTATTCGTATGTGTTGTGTCATCGTAATCTACACTTATGTGTGTTCTTATGTTGTAGTTTAAAGTGTCATTCACAAAGCCAAATGATTATTTGATATTTGTTGGATTATAGACTTAGATTTACCTCTGTTCTTTAAGTTGCATTGATACTGTGAGGCAAACAGGCAACTTGATATTATAGTGTTATCATCATCATTCAAATTAGGTTGTTCTCTCTATTTAAGCCTTTTCGTTCCTATATATATATTTTTTACTACATTGAGTCAGTATTTTACAAAAAATACTCAATGAGTTTTTATTTTTGTAAAAGAAACTCAAATTGGCCTGTTTGGAAGTGTCAGTGTCGAGATACGTGTGACAGGTGACAATCAGAGTTTGTGTCTATAAAAATAGTGAATCAAGACATCGTTATCCATAAAAATATGGTTCATTTTCTACTTGAAAAAATGTCACGCCTTAAAATCAAAAGGATCCCAAGATAAAAGATGATCGAAATTTTGACATGTGACAGATTTATATTTTGACACTCGATGCTCCCAAGTGAGTTAAAGCCAATTTAAATGGAAGGAGCTATAATGAATCCTTTTTAAATAATAGGATTCGAAAACAAATTATAATAACCAAAATGAATAAAAGGTCTAAATATATAACCCACATTACTAATTAAACTTTCAAATTACTATAATGGCTAGAAGAGAGAATTGCCGTCCCATGTACTTGTTCGTAGTTCCTAGCTCTCATACCTGGACGTGGTACTGGAAAGACTTATCGAGTAGTGTTCCATCAAGGATCTGCAGTGCAGTGCAATTTTCAGCAGTTCTATATATCAATATATCAAGGATGGGAGCTACTAGTAATTTGTAAAGTAACCTTCTGTTTATCTAATTGGAATCTCTTTAATCACTGACATTATCTAGAAATGAAGAAAGCTTGTGGAAATTTTACCCCAAATGTTTTTGGTCGTTGGACTTCATATAATAATAACGCGCCCATCCATTTTAGTTTCATATTTTACATTTTTTACGGTGGAACTTGTCAGCTTCATCACTAAGAAATGTAGATATTCTGGGGAATGCAAGCTTACTCATGTTCTCCTTTGTTTATAGGTTGCTGGGGTATGAAGGGGTAGAAGTCATAAATCCGGAGGGTGGTAAAGAGGATGCAGAGGAGGAAGCCCAGAGAGGAAGATGGAAACCTGAGGTGCTTATTTTTGCGTGTTTATTTCAGAAATGTTATTTTTTGGTTCAAACCTTTTTCGGCATTAGTTGTTTTGTACTTTCTGCTTAGACTTTGAAAATGCTCTTGGTTATCGTTCCTTTGTCTGCTTTAAATTATCTGCTCGTGTTGCCTTTTAGTTTTATTTATTGTTGATAATATGGATGCCATTCATTTTTTTGGTTTTACTTATTTCCTATTTCTCTTTTCGGCACACATCTAATGCCTACTACTATGCCGTGATCTTATTGCATTTTCCCTATGTTTGACTTTTGTATTCAGGAAAGAGACAGTTACTGGAAGATGATGCACAAATATATTGGCTCAGATGTGACATCAATGGTAACGCTACCTGTTATTATTTTTGAACCAATGACTATGCTTCAGAAAATGGCAGAGGTTTGCATACCAGTACTTCTTTTGGGTTTGTTAAATTGCACTATTTGTTTGTATTAGCACTTGACTGAACTTCGAATTGTTTGAACTAGTTGATGGAGTACTCCTACTTGTTAGATCAGGCAGATAAATGTGAGGACCCATACATGAGGATGGTGTATGCATGTGAGTTATTCGTTTCCCTCGTATATTCTCTGGTATTTTTTAATTGTTTTGATCAATTGAATTGTAATCTTAAAGGTAATGGAGGGTTTAGTTAAAATTAAGAATGAATAACATTCTATCTAGTTTCGAAAAGTGATCGAGGCTGTAGTGAATATTTTATTTATAGTAAAGGACTATGTGATTTAATTGACCCAAACAATTGGCCGCTAGAGCCTGTTGTGTTAGTTCTTGTTCTTCCAAGAGTGTCTGGGAGCCTTTTGCTTGTAGTTCCTGATTACTTCATTACTTTTATGACTCATCGAATCATTGCAGCGTCATGGGCTATATCGGTGTACTTTGCATACCAACGAACCTGGAAGCCTTTTAACCCTATCCTTGGAGAGACTTATGAGATGGTTAACCATGGTGGAGTTTCATTTCTTGCAGAACAGGTACCTTTTAAGTATGTGATTCATAAAAACTCCGTCTCCCCGCACCTTTAATATTTCCCTGGAAATTTATACCAGCATTTTCAAGAACTGTTGTGTTCTTCTCACTACTTTCTTTTGCATTGTTAGGTGAACACATCCATGAAATTTTTGTTTCCTCGTCTCTTTTATCTTATCCCTTATATTGGATATCTTGTTGCTGTATTTTTAATTTCAGGTGAGTCACCATCCCCCGATGAGTGCTGGTCATGCTGAGAATGAACATTTTACATATGATGTGACTTCAAAGTTAAAGACTAAGTTTTTGGGAAATTCTGTTGATGTTTACCCCGTTGGAAGGTGATCGATCAATACATTACACTTGTTTAGCATATCACATTGTTATATTCTTATTGTCCACTCGTAGTCTATATACTTCCAACTTCCTACTGCTCCATTCATACGCCACACTCTACTTTTCACATTGTTATGAGTATTTCTTAGCTGGGTGACAGACGTATAACAGTATTCTGGGCTCATTTAATTTGTTATGCTTTTTCAAATCTAATTTCAGTTCTCTTGAAGAATCTGAAAAGAAGTTTTTTTTTTTTTTAATGAAGAATCTTCATAATCTATTGCTACGAGAGGCAGTATGTATATAATAATTATACAACAAATTTTGTCTTTGCTTTACTTTTGTAGTTCCCTGCAGAATTGTCATTTTATTATCATTTGCTAGCAAGGAAATAATAAATATAGGTTTTGCAATTATTATTTGCAGAACACGTGTAACCCTCAAGAAGGATGGTGTAGTCATAGATTTGATTCCCCCTCCAACCAAGGTTAATAATTTGATATTTGGACGAACATGGATTGATTCACCTGGGGAGATGATAATGACGAACTTGACAACAGGGGACAAAGTTGTACTCTACTTTCAACCATGTGGATGGTTTGGGTATGTGACATCATATTATTGTATTGTTTTCCAATTAACACATCTTTTATTGGTTTGTACTAGTACTATATTGAATTTAGATTCAACTGGATGGCAACTATGCCGATATCATCAAAGTTGACTTCAATGTATAATGCAACTAAAATGTCATGGGAGTATTGTTAAAAGTTGGATTAGTCCTAACTCAACCTTAAAAAATTGGGTTGTGAGGTGAGACCAACACCTACCATACAAACTTTAATAAAATCTTAAAAAGTGGTTTTAGGATTAATTCATCCCTACAAAATCGGCTTAAAAATAATTAGATTGCGTGGTAAGGTACCATAATTTGTCCATATCTTTAGTCGATGTGAGATCTCTTACATACCCACTCACGTCGAGGATTGGAAATTTCAAATATGGTACTAAATATTTATGAGTGGTTTGTTAGCAATCCAATGGCTTTCGATATGTCCAATAAACCTTCCTAGGATACACTCTAATACAATCTTAGAAAGTAGTTTTAAGTCTACCTAAGCCTCTAAAACCAACTTTTAAGGTGAATTTTGAATCTACATAGTTATTATAATTCAGTCATATTTCTAGTTGATGTGGAATTTTCAAAAGGTGTAATGTCATTGAATTTTCTAGTTATCTGACTATTTAATCTGGTTCTCTAATTGCATTAAAATTTGCATCCTTTGTTAAAGTTGTGTTTTCATTTTAAGGAGAATTGAATGACTTAAATCCCTTCCATTTTATGTGTTCTATTTCTATTATCATTCCCCGTTCAGATATTGATTCTTTAAATAGCTTTTTGTTTCTTGATATCCTGCAGGGCTGGTCGCTATGAAGTAGATGGATATGTCTATAACTCGGCCGAGGAGCCTAAAATATTGATGACTGGGAAGTGGAATGAGTCAATGAGTTATCAACCTTGTGATTTGGAAGGAGAGCCTCTCCCGGACACAGAATTGAAAGAGGTGTTTTTTCTGTTTTGTTTGAAAAAAGTATACAAAATGATCAGGACCAGTTATATGCTAATGGGCTGTAGCTTTGTTTTTTACATTGGATTATGCTGTTTTCTTGGTCTGTCGGTTGGCATGATTGGTACAATACAATTGTACTAGTGGGGATGGCCGACCCTATTTCCAGTGGAAAACAATTATGATATAAGAATTCAAGGTGACCCTTCGGAATAGTTCCATCCATAAACACGCTACCTACCCAGCCAATTCTAGCCATCCCTCCCTCTGTTATCCATTTTCTTTGTGTCCATCATCATTCTTCCATTCAAAAGAGGAAAGGTTTTTCTCTTCTTTTCATTTCCTACCTAGTAGTATAGAAGCTGTGATTTTTGTGACAGAAATTCTTTCAAATTTCCAACCATCATTAGTTGATGATTCTATTCTAGCTTTTGTAGATCAAACACTCAATTTACAAATATGATTTTAAACTTCATTTGGATTAGACTCACATCAATTAGAGAATGATAGAAAAATAGGTTAGAACTGGTGCTATCAAGTATCAATTTAATATTCTACTTCAAAATAGGAAGTATTTTTAATTTAATATTCTTTTTTGCTGATACAACTTGTAAAGGCATAGTTATTTATAATTTTTATTAATAGTTTCTCTTGAATTTTTTTCTGCAGGTTTGGCATGTTGCAGATGTTCCAGCAAATGATCAATTCGACTATACATACTTTGCGCATAAAGTAAACAGCTTTGACACTGCTCCTAGAAAATTGTTGCCATCAGACTCCCGTTTACGACCGGATAGATTTGCACTTGAAATGGGTGATATATCCAAATCAGGCGCAGATAAAAGCAGGTTCTTGACCTTTACTTTCATTCTTCACATGTTTGAAAATATGTACTTAGTGTGTGCAGAATAAAAGCAAGCAATACAAGTATAAAATTAACAATTTTGCATGGTCAGTGTTATAGAAATTATTAAGTTCAACAATTTGGATCAACCGGACGAAACTACTATCTTTTTAGGAGGAGGAATAGCAAAGAAATCTGCTGCTTTCTGCGTTGATCTAATACTCTAATGCCCAGTGATTGCAAAGTGACGATACTTTGAAATTAGAAACATTGTTCTTACTGCCAATTTTGCCTATTGAGTTTTGTAGGCATAACTTCACTCTAAGATTGTATTGGTTTCTCTCACAGTTTGGAAGAGAGGCAACGCGCCGAAAAGAAAATCCGAGAAGCCAAAGAGCATAAATTTACACCAAGATGGTTTGATTTGACTGAAGAGGTCACATCAACTCCATGGGGTGATTTGGAGATATACCAATACAATGGTAAATACACTGAGCATCGTACTGCTATTGATAACTCAGACACTATTGATCATGTTGATAATAAAGATATTGAATTTAATCCATGGCAGTATGGTGATTTGTCCAAAGAATGAGTAGTTTCTATGTGTGTTTTTGGTTTTCTATGCCACGGTTAGATCATGTAACTTCATTTATTGATTTATAAGTGGAAGAATTTTGTTTATAGCTGCAGTTCATCATTCTGTCTCATCAATCCTTTTTTTTTCTTACTCTGTTTTTCATCTTGAATTTTTTTATAATTTATTAAAACACTGCAATCTCTAATAATTGGTTCTGGGACTGATTTAAAATTGAAACTTTAAAATCAATAAATGATAATAATTTGTGTTTGTCCCGATTTTTCTTTTTTTTTTTCTTTACGAATAAAAGATTCATGTATCCAAAAATTTATATTTTTTTATTCGCATTTCCCCAGTCAAACTACTCTCCTCGATATTTTTCATGCTTCCTAAAATATAGTTTTATTCACAAGTAAAAATGTAACATATTATAATATATTAACAAATAAATTTTAGGTTAACTTAATGTAATAATATTACGATATTAGTTGGAAAGTAAAGTTTACACACATTTATATATTATAAATTAGTTTTTATCTTTAATTAATTTGAGATTTTCAACACACTTTCATTATAACTTGTTAATAAATAAATAAAATAAGTAAAAATTTTTGTCTGGATAAACCCTTCTTAACGACTTTAATACCATATTAAATAATGATTTAGGTTTAATTTAATCTAATAAAACAAGGATGAAAGTGTGAAGTGATATTTATATCGATTTAAGTTTTAGTTAATGTGAAATTTTTAATACGGTATATTAAATATATAAATAATATATTCTACATCTCCATTCTGATGTACATGTAAAAAAATATATATAAATCTTAACCAATAACATGTGGAAAGAAAGATATAACATCTTAGAAAGAACATATTTACCGTGTATCTTACAAAACTATCGTAGATAATAAAAAAAGGGTGGGAAAACATGAATTTTATTTTGTTACACTTGAGAAAATGATAAAGTTGACGGAATAAGAATCATGATGTTTTTCTCTCAACTTCTATTCTGAAAGAATAATGCTCTTTGTCTACAAACTTACATTAATGAGAAATATATTTGGATTTATAATTATGAATTCTACCATTTAAGCACAACCTTTTAACCCCAATCAAGATTTGCAGCTCAAATTTGTTAATATATTTATGATGATTACTATTAAGATGTTGTATATTTTAATCTTCAATAACTTCTTAGTGGTTTTATCTTTAAAAAATGTATAATAATATATATATTATGTATTGTAAAACAATTTCTTTAATATTTTCTCTTAATTTGAAACATTCACTCAATGAATATTTTTGCAAAAACTGAATGTAAAATATAAATTAATTTAATTTTAATTAATACAAGTCTTTACCTAAATTATTAATCTAATTTAACATATTATTTTATTTCATGTGAACCATTAGCCGTAGCTTATACGAGCTAAATTCATTAAACATATAAATTTATTAAGTAATTTTTCATCACGTGTGAAGTATGTTCTCACATTTATTATTGAATTTGTGAATAATTACATATGCTCAACTTTCTTTATAATTGTATAAAAAAGATTAGGTAATTTGAACAACTTTTTTTTTCCGATTATTTGTTAAATTCTTACTCCTCCCACTTATATAATAAAAAATCGATTGATTATAAAACTTCGCGTAGTTTACAAGTCTTGAATTAAATAAAATTTAGTGAAGTTATTACCATAGCAAATATAATTTTTATTCAATACTATTATCTTTTGAGTATTCTCTTGGTTCTATCTGATTTTTTTTTTTGTATGATTTTATTTTGTCTGCAATAAATGAGTAATATTGCATCGCTTTGATGGTTTGGTTTTGGAAATATTCAATTATGTTTAATGAAGTTCTTCAAAAAGTTAAAAAAAAGTCTTGACGATTGAGTTACACATCACATATATGTAGACGTGCATGAGTAAAATTAGGACTTTAGCAAAAAATAACATAAATATTTTTATTTAATATTTTATTAACAAAAAAATATTATACAATTTTGATGTGAGAAAAGAATTTCTAATATTGTATATTATTATATATTTTTATAATATTTAAATATATTTGTTCTCTATTTTTGTTATTTTATTCAATTTGATTTTCATTCTCATTTTGTATTTAGTTAAGTCCTCATTTTTGTCATTTTTTTGTCAATTTAGTCATTTTTATTAATAATGTTTAAATAGTTAACGTTTTTTAACAGTACATGTCACGTTTCAGCTCCTGGATTTTTTTAATTTTTATATCTCATTAGATAACAAATAAAAGATTAATTAGTATATTTAAAAAAATTGTACAAAAAGTAATATGCAGTTTTCCATTAATTTATTTATTGTTTCCCACCTAGATTGAGATCGAATTTGACTTTTTTTTTTCAAGCCAACCACCTCGTGCAAGCAATAAAAGTATATTTTTGTAATTTATAATCAAATTATTGTACATAACAGTTACATCCGATAGGATGATTAAAAAAAGAAAGAATAAATAGTCAATTCTAAAAATTTGTAATAAAGATAATACGCAGATCCTCGCTCGTCATTTTTACGAATTGTAAGCAAATTCGTGGCACATAACTTTTGCGACTTGTTTTTTTCTTCAAGCCGGGTACCTAATGAAAAAAATAAGGATAGATTTTTGTAAGTTGTCATCAAATTTGTGGTACATAACATGTAAATCCCATAGGAATATTAAAAAGAGATTAAATAGTAAATTTTAAAAATTTGTGCGAAAGATAATACGCAGATCCTCGTCGTTTTTGCGAATTGTAAGCAAATTCGTGGCACATATATTTTACGACCTGTTTTTTTCTTCAAGCCGGCCACCTATATAAATAAGGGTAGATTTTTGTAAGTTGTCATCAAATTCGTGGTACATAATATGTAAATCCCATAGGAATATTAAAAAGAGATTCAATAGTAAATTTTAAAAATTTGTACGAAAGATAATACGCAGCTCCTCGTCATTTTTGTGACTTGTAAGTAAATTCGTGGCACATAAATTTTGCGACCTGTTTTTTTCTTCAAGCCGACCACCTAGTGCAAAAAATAAGGGTAGATTTTTGTAAGTTGTCATCAAATTCGTGGTACATAAAATGTAAATCACATAGGATGATTAAAAAAAGATTAAATAGTAAATTTAAAAAATTTGTATGAAAGATAATATGCAGATCCTCGTCGTTTTTGCGACTTGTAAGCAAATTCGTAGCACATAAATTTTGTGACCTGTTTTTTTCTTCAAGCCGACCACCTAGTGAAAAAAATATGGGTAGATTTTTGTAAGTTGTCATCAAATTTGTGGTACATAACATGTAAATCCCATAGGATGATTAAAAAAAGATTAAATAGTAAATTTTAAAAATTTGTACGAAAGATAATACACAGCTCCTCGTCATTTTTGCGACTTGTAAACAAATTCGTGGCACATAAATTTTGGGACGTGTTTTTTTCTTCAAGTCGGTCACCTAGTGATAAAAACAAGGGTAGATTTTTGTAAGTTGTCATCAAATTCGTGGTACATACCATGTAAATCCCATAGGATGATTAAAAAAAGATTAAATATAAAATTTTAAAAATTTATACTAAAAATAACACGTAGCTCCTCGTCGTTTTTGCGACTTGTAAGCAAATTCGTGGCACATAAATTTCGCGACCTATATTTTTTTTCAAGCCGGTCACCTAGTGAAAAATAATTGTAGATTTTTGTAAGTTGTCATCAAATTCATGGTACATAACATGTAAATCCTATAGGATGATTAAAAAAAGATTAAATAGTAAATTTTAAAAATTTGTAGGAAAGATAATACGCAAATCCTCGTCATTTTTGCGACTTTTGAGCAAATTCGTGGCACATAAATTTTGCAACTTGTTTTTTTCTTCAAGCCGGCCACCTAGTAAAAAAAATAAGGGTAGATTTTTGTAAGTTGTCATCAAATTTGGGATACATAACATGTAAATCCCATAGGATGATTAAAAAAATATTATATAGTAAACACAATAATCTCTATAGGATTGTAAACACAGTTTGAAAAGCTTACAAAATAAGTGATTTGGTGAGGATAAATTTTTGTTTTATAGAAGGTATTTAATGTCAGAAGTTACATAATGTTTTTAATTTTATCTTTTATTAAAAACAAATATAATTCAAAATACTTGATTTTAGATTATAAAATAGGATCATAAGACAATAACATGTAATAAGATTGTCATAATAAATTACAACAGATTGAGAAATTGAAAAATATAATTAAGATAAAAGGATTATATTTATGAAAGTTTTATAATAA
>Ga0214543_1005359_pt1 | contig 23664 bp, 12 predicted proteins | sample CNSS2metaG_FD_160094 | JGI IMG/M metagenome (GOLD analysis project Ga0214543, IMG submission 160094) | Root nodule microbial communities from cowpea collected in UCLA plant growth center, Los Angeles, California, USA - CNSS2 | ecosystem: Host-associated > Plants > Roots > Nodule | place: USA... | reverse complement strand
AAGATGAAACGTGAATCGGAAGAACGTTGGAACCCTAGCAGAAGTAAAAGACGGCTGCGGCTCAAGACAAGGACGACAACTTTTCTGAAATGGTAAGGAATACTAGGTTTAGGGCAGACCTAAAGACAATATATGTTGGGCCGGCCTTAGGCCCACTTACAAGGGCAGCCCACTAACTTTAGGGCAGAAAAGCTAAAAGATTTTTAATGGGCCTTACAACTTGTGTATATGTTTTATTATATTTTGATTTAATTGAACTCAAGACCTAATATATATTTATTCAAATATTATTTAGAAATAATTTAGTTAATAAAATATAAAAATAATAATTATGAAAAATTGAATGAAATTTATGTCTCATTCAAATTAGTAGAATAACATAGAGAGAAAAACTATGGAAACTAAAATCGCTGACCATGAATCAAAAAGTGAATAAAATTGCACAGTGAAACTTTTGACGGTTTCAACGTTCAATCACCTTCAAAAGAAGTTTCATTTTGCTCTTCCATTGTTCTGGTCAAGCACTCATTTCTTCAACAATAAATAAATGTGTCCTATTTATTAGATATACCCCATCCTTAATTGTATTTTTCTTTAACATATGACTAAAATATATTATAGTAGTCGTAGAAACATGTGAAAAAGTAAAGAGTTTATATTTTTTTTTGAAGATTTTTGCAGAGATGTTGACAACATACTGGCTTGGGTGAATATTTACATTCTTACAACACTAAATATATTATGAAAATATCTCCACGAATCACTTTGGCATGCCATCTAAATTTAAGTTGAGATGTCGTAAGTTTGTGTCTCGTATCATGCCGGAATATTAAAAATAAATATAAAAATAAAATGAGTCATTATCAATATTGATTAAAAATGTATATTAAAAAAATAATTTGAAATAGTGTACAATCTAGAAAATATCAAACCCTAAAAGTGTTTTATTATTAAAAACTCAAATTATAAATAGAAAATAAACTAATCAAATTTTATTGTATAAAAATTATATTTTTAAAAGAAATTTTTCTTTTTTCTAAGATTCTAATTACTATTTGTTTGGAGAGAAGAGTGCACCATATGTGACATTTATATAAAACAAAAAGAAAGGAGAGAGAAGTAAAACAACACCCTCACCATTGTCATTTCTTCTCTCCCGTGCCTTCACATACCATTTTTTCTCTCCCTTTCTCTTTCAAATTCATTTGTAATTTACACCAATTTCAAAATTTGATTGTGCCACGTACGTAAAAATTGAGAAGTTAAGGAACATTGAATCAATCCAATTTAAAAATAAAATAAGTTTCTATTTACTCTATGAAATCATTCCTCCCCAGGCTTTGTCTTGTTTTAGTTATCAATTTTAGTGGGGATAATTGTGAGAGTCAAAGGAGGTTCCTACAATTTGGAGCTTCGATATGAAAAAGGATTGGAGATTGTAGATATAAAAAATTTACGTAAGTGCAATGTGGCTATAGAGGGAAGGTTGAATAAAGTCTGTAGACATTTTACAATCTTTTTGCACAAATATACTATTTCAACTAAAATAATGTAAAGAGTAAGGCAGAAAATCATGTACATAAGGATTTATATTGGTTCACCTCCATCTAAAGCTATGTCCATACTTCTAAGCCACTTGCTGTTTAAGAAATTCAATGATGAATACCTTTGACTAGTACGAATATCAACCTTTCGATTACAACAAGTTTAACCTCAACAGGTATCACGAATTTAACCCTCTCTAGAAAACACGAGTATAAACCTCTTCAAGTTACAATGAGTTTAACCTCTCCAGGTATCATGTCTCAATCTCCCATTGAGATAGAGAACTCACAATTACAAAAAAAAAAAAGTCTCTCACGCAAGAAAGTTCAATCACGCTTACATGGTATAACTTCACTTAATGAAGGATTTACAATGGTTTACACACAATCCAATATCACTCTCTAACAATTGGATATGATAGTATAAGCTCACAAAGTATTCTCTCTTTCTCTTTCTCTTTCTCTTCAAGAATTAATTTGACAATGTGTCAGCACTTTGATATTTTCTCTTGTACTCTTCATATAGATCAATCATCTTTGATTTTATTCATATTAAATCTTTAATCATATTTTCAATCAGAACATCTTAATGTTTAGGCTTGCTATGCAATTCTCTTTGTTAACTTGATCAACAATTTTAATGTTCAAATTTCTTTGGTTAATTCAGAATTGATCATTGTATTACCTTGTGATTTGATAATTCTCTTTTGCACCATCTGAACATGATTCATATATGCTTTGTCATCATTTAACTTGTCCAGTCATTCTTCCATTGAAGTCTTCTAATTGAAATACTCATCTAAGAGGTGCATTCAACATTTAGCTTCATGAGTTGACTTTGACCCGACTCACTTAGAACCCGGCTCACCCGGGTTGAACCCGTGGTGAGCAAGGTTGAACCCGTGGTGAGCCGGGTTTGCTCACCAACCCACAAATAAAGGGTCAAACAAGGTTTTTTTTGGTTAAGTTGGGCTTTGTATTTAGGTCATGTTAGGTTGTTTTTTTTAGCTAACACATAGATTATTTGTATTTTTGTGATTTTGGTTTTTATTTGGATTGTATTAAAGTTTATTTAGATTTTAATTAGAATTATAATCTAGTTTTGACTAAGAAAATAAATAAATAAATTGTATTTTTTTAATTAAGTGAGCCCATGAGCCAACCTGTTTAACCCACCAACCCGCGGTGGGTCGGGTCGGGTTGGAATTCTTTTGGCTTGCCAATAAGTGAGTCGGGTTGGGTTAGCTCACTAAATGATCAACTCATGGTGGGTCGAGCCGGGTCAGGTCGGGTTAGCCGTTTTGACAACTCTACTTGGCGGCTCGCCCCGCGCCGCCAGGCGCCATACCAGTAGCGCAATTCTACTGGTTTTCTTGGCTCATTAGATAGGTCCAAATGGACCCCAAATCATACCATACGCAGATTACAGTACATTCATATTTAAACAAGTCTTAATGGACCCTAATCAATCACTGTGACAGAATTTCAATGCATCACATTCATAGTTTCAACATCTAAGTTATGCTTATTCTTAAGTATAATGTAGTAATCATGACTTCATTCTTTTACCACTTAATACATTTTACCTCCATTGTAAATCAACATCCTAATGAACACGTAATTACAGCTCAAAACATACAGTTTATCACATTCATTCAAAAAACCCTTTGACTCTTTCATGCATTTGATCCCATTCAACTCATCCTTATACCTATTAACATCTAACTCCCTCACATGTTTCAGATTAATACATCCTTTGTCAATTAACACAATTCATGCAGAAAATTTCTAGCAAAACCCAAAGAACGCAAATTGTAAAATCAACTCAGAATGCCCACTGCCTGGTGTGTCGCATGGTGGCAGTCCAAGCGCTGCCAAGCGGTGCATGACAATCTGGGTTCTACCAGATTTCTCCTACACTAGTCGTGACCGAAATTATAGTACCCACATTCATACTAACATAATCTCACATGCAAAGATCATATTGGGTTCGTACTTTATTCAGATTAACATCATTTCCATAAAAATAGTGCACCAACCATAATCATCATTCTTGCTTATTCATTTCCAACCCCAACATGAACCCTAAATCCCAAATTCATTCAAGGATTCATAAACACATCACGCATTCATACAATCTCAATCCTATAAACACATAAACACATAAACAATTTTATATTTTTAAGCAAGGACCCAATTCAAGCAGTACAAAATAACAAAACGCACGCAAACGAAACAACTGGCCAAGCCAGGTTGCATCACCTGGCGGAACACACACTACCCGCCAAACGGTTCATAGAGAAAACCTAAAATTGGGTTTTGGAACATGCGTCGCTTGGCAGGTCAATCGACGCCGCCAGACAGTTTTTTGGAAATTTTCAGAAACACGAAGAAACTCAGGCTTTGGAAATTTCCAAAAACACGAAGAAACTCAGGCAAAAATGACAGGCAATGTATCATGGTCATCAAGCATATCATGCAATCATCTTATTAAAATTAAAAACACATAGTGGAACTCCCCTAACCTGGATATTCCTTCTCAAATGACAATGCTAAAATTCCCTTTTTGATGGTCGAACCTATAACCATGTCAATGTCAAATCAATGCACAACCATTCAACCAATTCATGTTTCGTGATAATTTATATAAATCTAGAATTTTATACCCTCTTATCACACTCAAAGATATTATGAAAATAATAAAAAATCATTTACACATAATTGGCACACATAGGACTTGAAGCCAAGTCTCATCATAATTAAGTACACTCAACCATTTGAGCTAGTACTTTTCCACATTATGTAAGTTAGCATTTAATGCCATAAAGGCTTCCACTACCTGTATTTATTAAATAATTATTTATTTGATTATTTAAATTCCTCAGGTCTTACACCACCAGGCGCCACGCATCCAGAAAATCACTGGTTTTGTAGATATTGCCTAGCGGGACAAACACCACTGCCAGGCGCCACGTGCTCCTAGTGCCACTATTTTTTGTAGCTATCACTTGGCGGTTCAAGCCACACCGTCAGGAGCTGCACCAGTAAAAAGAACTTTACTGGTTTATTCCCTGCAGAACAACTCCAATTCATGCAATCCTCACAACAACATTGCCCACTGCCAAGTGTTATACAAACCATCCCTTTCTTTACACTAGTTTATGTCTCCGGCCGTTCACCAACTTAAACTACAAGGGTACTGATATTTAATTGCATCAACCATGATAATTCACTTATAGACTAGTCACTCAATTAATTATGTTCCATTTTTTGCTCTCCAACAGTGTTGTCCTTTAACTGAACCCATTACCACCTACGGAGATACCCCATAAGGATATTATCCATTAATTCATGCAAACTTAAGATTCCAATACTTACAAGTTGAAACTAGGAAAAATACCTCATGACTATGATTCCACCTAGACCAATCACTGTCATAACTTGTAACTCATACTACACCAATCTCAACACACCAATCCATGTGCAATAATCTAGTCATTTATTATCCCACTACACTTCCAAAACCCCAATCCTTAATCATGTCTTCTCCTCAACACCTAAGGTACTACTAACCTATTTTCCCCTATTTTTACATACCTGTTTCCTCTTAAACTTACAATGGAATCCAACATGTGCCCATTCCACCCAGAATTCATAAAATTGCAACTACGTTCCACATTATCGCCTGGCGACAGAATACATCCCGCCAAATGGCACATCAGTTTATGAGAAACCTAGATTTTGTTGCACCTATGAAAACCTCAAAATCCTAGAACACATTCTTCTGTCTAATTCCACAATCCAATCATGCAATCATACTTCCAAAGTGACTAAATATCAATTTAAATGCGAACATAGCAATTCTTCATGTAATTCATACATCAAATATTCTGAAGTCAGAAATCCTTAATTTTCCCAACCCTAAAATCTGTTCATACAAATTTCATCTAATTAATTTAAATCGCATGGAAATTCAACAATTATTTACATCCATAATTCCATTCTCAAGAAAAACTTCATTTTCCGCAATCAGAATAACCCGAGAAACCCCAAAACACCATAAATCGAGTCAATCTTGCTCGCGTCGCCTAGCGGGTGTTCATCGCCACCAGGCAGATCATACAAAAACCTAGAAACTAGGTTATTCAGGTGGCATGAACTACCCGCCAAGCGGTTTATGGCATAAACCCAACAACCCACACACAATTGCTTAAGTCGCCTGGCAGACCTTCAATGTCGGTAGGCGGATTTTGGAAAATTTCCACAAACACGAAAAGAATCCAGAAAATACCAAGGATAAAAAATTCACATACAATACATACAACATCTAATCATTTTTAGTACGAAATTAGTGTGAAATCTCTGGAAAAGTTGTCCTCTCAGAATTATACAATGCTACAAATGTTAGTGCATTTCTTCTTGGAGTCTTAGAGCTTGTTGGCTTAGTGTGGGTGCCTTGAAGAAAGCATTTGGTTGGCTAGGGAGAGCCACCACCATGGTTTGGTCTTTCTTGGGTATCTGTGTTTTGCTTGGTGTGATTCTAGATGTATAAGTGGGAGTCTTATTGTGCTGAATTAAATTCTTGTCAGATTCAATAATCTTGGTGTGTTGTTTATATTTTCAAAAGTGTAATCTTGTGAGGATTTTGTAAAACTTTTGAAATAGTTAAGAGTCAAGCTAAGGTTACCTTGACTAACTAGACGTAGCTTTGATATAAGTGAACTAGTATAAAAATCTTTATGCATTGGTTTGATTCTTCTTCTCTTTATTGAACTTTGATAAAATCTTTAAGAAAACCATTTTAATCAATCTTTTTGTGTAATTTTGGTGCTTTAATGTAATTTGTTGTTAAAACATTGCTTGTGAATTGGAATGAATCTTGATTTGTAGTTTGATTAGATTATATGTTTTTTATTAATTATACTCTTTGCATATTTTTTCCAGTCTTTCAATTTGTTGATCATGTTTCTTAATTTGTTGAATCATATTGATCTCACAGTGTGCTTTTGTATTAAGTAATTTTAATTTGTTGATTCTATTTTTAATCAATTCAAATGTATGTTCTAGGTGATATAGATTGCTAGAAAATTGATCAATTGAATTCAAATAAGATATTTTTAAAAGTCTAAAGTTGAATCTAATTTTTAGAAAGAGCCAATTCAACTCCCCCATGTTGGATAAAAACACCTTTTACATCTACACTTTTTGCTTTCACTCATTGAGCAAACATTAGTTGAACATATATATATATATATATATATATATATATATATATATATATATATATTCACATAAAGAACATGGTTGCCTAAGTTAATTATGAGCATCTGATAGGGTCTTTGACCTAGTTATCTTTTTCTATGTCTAATGCTTATTTAGATTTTCAATCTTAATCATTATTTATATTGCCATGTCTTCCTTGTTTTATCATAGATTTTGTTATCATCAAAACCTAATCGTCTAATGGGGTTTTCTAATGTTTAATGCTAACATTTTCCTTGCTCATACTCAAGACGAAGTATGGTTCCTAATATGTGAATTTGTGAGGCAGTTACCAAGCAGAAAGCGACCAGAAGGTACAATTCCAAGTTACAACCTAGAGCCTTTAAGAAGGGCGACCTGGTATGGCACATTGCTAGTAATGTCAAGAAACATGACGAAAAATTCTCTATTAATTGGGAATGACCTTTTTGAGTAGCTGATAAAGGCGCTTATAAGCTGGAATACTTGTCTGAACAACCCATACCTAATACTTGGAACATAACCCATTTAAAATTGTATTTCAGCTATATGCTTGTAATTCGATGAATGTTTGTAACCCACATTGTACTATTTCCTTACTCGATCTCTTTTTCTTAAGAAGGGTGATAAGTTCCTTATCTCTATAATTTTTCTTAGCTATTTGTGCTTTTTTAGGTAACTTTAAGTTGTTAACTAAGAGTAATTAGCTTAGAATTAGTTTAGTAAGGTTTTTAGTCTAGTTTTTAAAAAAGTAGCTTAATTAGGTCTTTTGAATGCATTTTCAGTGTAAGTCCTAGAACTACTCTTGGGATAGTCTACTGATATGTGGTTTAGCATAGATGGTAGATTGATATATAGGTTTATAACATCTTATTTAAATGGATAAACTTGGGAGTAGCCATAAGAATAGAGTATGTGGTCTAGTTTAAGGTGATTAAGAAGAGTCTTAGTGTGACTAACTTCGATTTTGGGATTTATAAGTACAATGCATATAAAAGGTTCAAGGATAGCATTGAGGTAATAATTAAAGGCCACTAAAGAATCCAAATCAAAGCCTCATGAATTTCGTGTAAAGTTGACTTTCTCAGTGAGATTTGACTTAAGGGTTGACTCAATGTTGACTTTTTGCATTGGACTCAAATGCATTTGGCATCTATGGGAGGAGATTAAGGGCACTCAAATACACTTATGCTAACCTTGAAATGATAAAGAAGTGGTCCAAACCTGCATTGAATTTCAAATTTTAATTAGTGTTTGTGTTGTTAACTAATGTAGTGTAGTTTATGGATAGCATTGTTAATTTGTTCTTTAGGTTCTTAATGCATAAAGGTTAGCTTGGTAAGTTTTTGAAGTCACTCCCAAAGCCAAAGGAAACTATTGAGATGAAGGGTTGTGATGGACCAAGGCTCACTTAGGGATGGCAATATGTGCCTGACTTGTCGGGTTGGTCTACAGGCCCGCGAAAAAAACGAGAGGCGGGCCAGGATAGTGAACCCGTAGGCCTGCAGTAGCCCGACTTGCATAAGCTTGAGGCCCACGCGGGCCGGCCCGCAAGCCCGCATAAAAAAAAACTTTCACTTGTGTATATCAGTTACTTTTTTTATGGACTCTTGCATTAACGTTCCAAATTCTTGTATAACAGGAAAAGACAAATATTATGTATTTTTTAATGCGTTAAAATTTAAAAAATACATTGTGTATGCCATAGTATGAATATGAATATGATGAAAATGTTGAATTATCAATTTATCATTTAACTCCCCAAAGTCTTTACTTAATTTTGTGAGCTTTTTAAAGTTTCGCGATTTTTAAACATTCAAAGTTTTATCCTAGGAATTAAAAAATAAATAAAAAAAGCGGGCCAGCCCGCGGGCTCGCAGAGCAAGTGATGTGTAGGGCAGGCCAGTGGTTGCAGCTTGCATAAATTGTACAAGGCGGGGCGGGCCAGCCCGCGATGCGTGGGCCTTATGCAAGCCGGGCCAAAACGGAATGGGCCGGCCTGCATTGCCATCCCTATACTCACTACAACAAATTTGGTGATTTGCGAGAAAAATAAGCGAGGGAAAATTTTGCTCGCTAGTTTGTCGCTTATTAGCAAAGAATTAGTGACAAAGTAATATTGTAGCTAAGTTGTAGCTAATTAGTGATAGAATAGACAAAACATAATATGGTAACTAAGTTATAGCTAATTAGTTAGGGATTAGACATAACATAATATGGTAGCTAAGTTGTAGCTAATTAGTTAGGAATTAGACACAACATAATATGGTAGCTAAGTTGAAGCTAATTAGTTGAGGATTAGACACAACACAATATATTTTTTCATTCAAATATTATTATAAAAAATAATAAAACAATTTTTATTAATTATCTAAAATGAAATGATTATTTATTATTTAGAATTATTTATTATCTTTTATGTTGTTTTTTGTATTTTATATGTCAATTTATTTGAAATAAAAGGATTATTAATTAATTTATAGTGTTACATATTATTATATTAATAGTATAATTTGTTTTATATGTTTATATTTTAAACTTTTTGAAATATGAAATAAATTAATTATGATACATTATAAATAAAAATAAATTGTATGTATATATTTTATTTATAAAACATGAATATTTAATTTAATTTAATTATACACTTAAAATTAATTTAGTATTTAAATATTTTTATTAAACGAAATAATTTAAAAAAATAATTAATATTAATATATATATTTTATATATATATATATATATATATATATATATATATATATTCTACAAATAAAAGAAAATGATATTAAATATAAAATTAAAATCAACAAATTAAAAACCTAAAAATTAATAATATTAAACCTTAAAAGTAGTTAAACTCTTCTAGACACGTTACGTTCCTATTCACAAAGCTTCTAAGTTCGAACAAATTGTTTTTGCCTTCCAACAATTTTTAGATCACTTGGCCTTTGTTGAATTGTCAGAGACTCGCGGTATAGAAGCTCGCATTAAAAACATCGAAGGCTTTTAGAGTTTGTACAACAACGAAGTGCAAACATTAGGGTTTTGAAGGCATCAAAGGTTGTCAGAGTTCGTACATCGAACACTATTGGAGTTCACATTGGATAATGTCGAGAAGCATGGATGAGAGTTTGGAAAGGGTTGTAGTGACGTTGAGTTCGATTCCTTAAACCAGGTTAATTATCTCGACCTCTCTATCATTTCTCGTTCAGCTTTTTCAAAGTTGGTTTGTAGAACAAAGTTTCTTGATGTATGAACTATTTTAAAGAGAACCAAGTTTGGAGAGGTTTCAACGACATCGAGTTCAAGTTCGGTTTCATCGAAGTGATTATTTAGAGTGATTGGTTGATCGGTTGCTTGTTAAGGTTAGAGTCTCCCTAAACGTTCAATCTTGAAAAGAGATTTTTGTTTTAATTAGCTTTGTTTCTCACATTACAAAGAATTTATCTCTAATAGTGAGATATCTAAATGTCATTTTTAGAAATCAAGACTTTTTATTTGGTACTATAGAGTCGGTTCTTGTTTATTAGATTTGATGGAAATTGTCTATTAGATTTGATGGAAATGAACAAAATAGATAAAAGTGAAAACTAAAAGCATTATTTTAAGCTTGACAAAGAAGTGTAATATTTGTTATACGTTATTACTTTAATATTGTTGAAGATCACAAATTGGACACATGATAGCATGGTGATTTGTTTCATGATCATGAATCTATGAAAAGTAAATGAATTATACTAATAATACAATTAGAAATAAACTAAATCAATAAAAAAATGGATGCAGTTAGTAGTATACCATTCCTATGGCCACCATTGGAGTGTTAGATCTTTGGAAATCCTGAAAAGAAAGCATGTCCACATCCTGAAGAACAAAGTCATTTGTACATGTCAATTTTACATTTATGAAAAAGTCATGTTGTTTAAGTAAATAATGAGCCCAAACAAAGAAGAAAAAGAAAAAGAAAAGGCTAGTAAATACATATCTCATGCACTATTTAATGTAAAAGCTTGAGTTATTATGTACTATAGAATCATGAATTATATGAAGACCTGATTGTTTCACTCGTGGATGATATAGAGACCCACTTACCTTCGCTGAAATTCAACTTTTTATTAGAGATATAACAAGGATGAACATTTTAGACCGCTAGATTATAGAGGATTTGATAACATATTAGAAATGATTTGAGGAAGGAAGCTTGTTTAAATCTTACTACAAGAAGTATTTTAACCAACATTGAAGTGTCAATCATGTTTGCAATCCTACTTGTATTGATGAGCACTATAGTTGGCAATGTGTTAAAGAAAGAAATGAACTATTTTAGTAGTGAAAGCAATTTTATATTCTTCATAGTCCCTTTGGAGTTTACAGTAGCTGTAACTTCTTAGCTTCCTAACTCTGACATTTACAACGTCTATTTTCAACCTTAAACATGCTAATATGGATTTCAAGGTTTTTAAATGTTTCTATTATTTAATTACGTTGGGACCATTATTCCTTTTGTTACGATTCTTTTTGGTAAAGTAATCAAACCTGAAAAGCCTGCTAGAACCAAAGCTCAAAAGTGATAAAAAGACTTAACATGTTGTGGAAGGCCTACTACATGCATTAGATCTGAAGCATGAAGCATGCATGTATGTTTAGAATATTGATTAATTGATATAACTAAATCAGTTTGACATTTCCACAAAACACTTTGCATAAATTTTAGTCTTTTTAGGCATTTCATCGAACACTTTGCATACATAGATCTCCATACCATTTTTAGTAGTTTTAGCATTTGTTTTAGTATATCTCATCTAAATTTCCTCCATTTCACAAAACACACTCAATAATCATTTGAAGTTAACTTGCCTTTCCTAGGATTGATCCTTGGTTAATCACTATACTACATTAGTTAGTGAGGAAATTAAGTTTTGACTAAATCTATAGCAGCTAAAAGGTTTATCAGAGGGCTTTTGGTTGAGAAGGTTTTAATGAGGCACTTGATCAATAAAATCTGAGGTTTCATTTGTATACATTGTTGTTTAATACCTTCTTAACTTGGAGAATTTGGCACGTCATTTAATTCCTTGTCGGTTACCATGTCGATCCTGGTTAAACTCATCAAATAGTTCCATACCGATTAACATGTCAGTCTTGGTTGAACTTATCAAATAGTTCATTGTCAGCTACAATGTCGGTCATGGTTGAAATTTTCAAATAGTTTCCTGTCAGCTACCATGTTGATCCTAGTTGAACTCATCAAATAGTTCCCTACTGACTACCATACATGTTCTGGTTGAACTCAATACAAAGTCATTGGTTGTCTACCTTATAATTAGGGTTAAACATGTTTTTGGTCCTTTAACTTTCAATGAAAATTGGAACTAGTCCTTCTTCAAAACTTTAGCCAAATTTAGTCCCCCCGACTTTAGAAATGTTTGGATTTAATCCTTTTAACCAAATTTTGTTAAGTTTATTTAATGTTTCAAACATTTTTCCTGATAGCATTTGAGTTGTTAACACCATTTGACACATTTATGCTTCAATATCAGCTAAGAAACTTTCATGAAATACATTTGAAACGTCAAAAAACTTAACAAAATATGGTTAAAAAGACTAAATTCAAACATATCTAAAGTAGGGAGACTAAATTGGGCTAAAGTTTTGAAAAGAGACTAATTCCAATTTTCACTGACAGTTAAAGGACTAAAAACATATTTAACCCAAAAAATTACAATTTATAAAAGGCAAGAAAATGAGACGACTACTAAACAAAGGAAACTTTCATTAAAAGAATCCAGATAGGGCAACCATTACAAGAACAAGCCTCCATATGTATCTCGACCTTCAAAAAAATAAAAACAACAACAACAAACACTAACAACTATTCTAAGCATCATCATTAGAGTTAATCATCTTTTCCTCAATATGGTTAAGGTCGACAACAGTACAAGACGTCACCTTTGCAGCTTCATCGGATTCATCATCGCCTCACCTCCAACATTGATGTCCTCGATCATGGTCACATTACCAATTGCCTTGGTGGCCATTATATCATCCACATCCATCGTTCGACCTTCAAAAATGTCCTTCTTGACGTCAAAGTTTGAATCCTTAGAAGAAACCTCTTGATAAAGGAACTCGGGTTTGTCGTAGCACCTTGTTGAAGCCATTAGTATGCTTAAAAAGGATAAAGTACTGATATTGAAGCAAGTCAACCTCCGGTTCCTTGCGGGCTTTCTTCTTTTTCTTTAAATTCTTCCCAGAATCAAAACACCTGGTCTTCCAGGTTTTTAGCCTTTCTCCACTCTCGTTCCTCTCCCCTTGTAGAGTCTTCTTCCCCTCGGCCCAATACTTTTTTTATCAGACTCATACTTCTTTTCCAAGTTGGCCAACTCATCGACCATTTTCGCTTTGTCCTCATCGGTGATCATCTTCTTTAGCAAACTAGTTATTATATGCATATGAAGCTCTCGAAAAAAACACATGATAGTGCTAGACTCACTCTCTTCCACTAGCTTCATCTCATGCTCACTCAAAGATATGTGAACACCCTTGTGCATGTTAATTTGGGCACTCTCCAACCCACCAAGTTCACTAGTCTTGCCTCTAGAACTGTCAACCTGGGTGTCGAACTCAGTCCTTAGTCTCTTCCTATCCTTCTCTATACCTTGCCCCTTAGTAGGTTGGATCTTCTTGGCAGTACTTTGAGTTCGACGAGTGTCCACCACAGGGTCGGTCAAGTCGGGTACCATGTTAGTGTTGGGTATTTAATAAACTTAAATGTGTTAACCATTATGGGTAATTAGTCATTGTAAGAAACTAGTCGTTGTGAGTGGTTAATGCACTAACCGTTGGAGTCTAGGTAATGAGTTAGCCATTTATAGTCGTTTATAGCCGTTGAAAGTACAATGGTAAGGAAATGTGGGTCTATAAATATATTATGTATTGTATGAATAAACTACAACAACAACAAGAGGTGAATAAAGTTTTTTTCACAAGATATAGAGTTCTTGTCTAACAAAGTGCTAACAAAGTGGTATCAGAGCTAGTTAGCTTGAGTGTTTGAGTGGAAAAGAGAGAGAGCTAGAGAGCTTGAGTGCTTGAGAAAGGAGAGCTAAGTGTTTGAGAAAAAAGAAAGTGAGATGCCAGTCTTACAAACAATATTTCCCTGCCCAAGTTGACAAAGGCTGTCAACTATGACAATTGGAGTCTCAAAATGAAGGCCCTTCTTGGATCCCAAGAAAATTGGGAGGTGGTTGAAGATGGTTTCGATGAACCAGCCAACACTAAAGGTTGGTCAAATGCCTAATTGAAAGTGCTGAAAGACGCACGTGTGAAGGACAAGGCAGCTTTGTACATCCTGTACCAAGCTGTGGACGAGTCTGGCTTTGAGAAGATTGCAAGTGCCAAATCTTCAAAAGAAGCATGGGATATTTTGGAGAAGGCGTATAAGGGAGATGACCGAGTGAAGCAGGTGCGACTTCAAACACTTAGAGGCGATTTAGAGAGCATGAGGATGGAAGAGACCGAAGGAGTAGCCGAGTACATTACTCGGGTTGAAACTGTGGCGAATCAACTTAGTAGAAATGGAGAGACGTTACCCGCTAGCCGAGTTGTGGAGAAGATCTTGAGGTCATTAACAAACAACTTCGAGAATGTGGTATGTGCGATTGAAGAGTCCAAGGACTTGTCAATGCTCACGGTTGAAGAGCTTGCCGGGTCCCTTGAGGCGTATGAGCAACGGAAGAAGAAGAAGAAGTGGGAGCCACTTGATCAATTACTCCAAACAAAGATGTCAATTAAAGATGACAAAGCTCAGAACACTCAAGGTAGAGGACGATATCGAGAAGGTATAAGAAGCGGTCCTGGTGGTAGAAGCCGAGGACAAGAAGAGAAACAGGCTTTGCAAAAGCGGCACTTGGAATTTGAAGAAGATGCTTCAAGTTTGCAAGAACTGTTACAAATTAAGAAGGATCTGAGAACTGCACTGGAAGTGCAAGATGAGAAGTGGCGACTTGAAATGGATGAGGAGATTGAGGAGATTGAGCACAACAATACGAGGGTGTGGTATGATCTTTCAAAAGGAAGTCAACCTATTGATAAGAACTCAGTTAACGACAAATCGGCCACAAAGACAAAGAACCCAATGAGTAACAAGTCGGTCAAAGAGAAGAACAAATTTGCTAGTAAGGATGCAAAAACTGAGAGAGCAGATAACAAGTTAGCCATAAGGAAAGCGAAGTACAAGTCGACCATAGATAAAGTGGAAGGGAAGTCAATCATGAAGAAAGCGAAAAACTTAACTATTCATGAACGGGACAAGCACAATGTGAGAAGAGTTATTGCAAGTTGGAAGCCGTGATGAAGAATAAAGGAATAGAGATTGAGAATAAAAGAAGCATTTAAGTTTACGGGGGAGTTTTGTTGGGTTTTTAATAAACTTAAATGTGTTAACCATTATGGGTAATTAGCCGTTGAAAGAAACTAGCTGTTGTGAGTGGTTAATGCACTAGCCGTTGGAGTCTAGGTAATGAGTTAGCCGTTTATAGCCGTTTATAGCCGTTGGAAGTACAATGGTAATGAAATGTGGGTCTATAAATATATTATGTATTGTATGAATAAACTACAACAACAACAAGAGGTGAATAAAGTTTTTTTCACAAGATATAGAGTTCTTGTCTAACAAAGTGCTAACAGTTAGAGGCCCCTTCTTCTTGGCTTCAACCACTGTTTTGTTCCTAAGACTGTGGAACAAGTCTTTTGCTCCTAGATTAGCTTCGTGTTAAGCCATATATCCTACAAACACCAAAAAATCTTTAGATTAGCTTAAAAATATCCAAGTTGCAAGAAATTTTAAACTTACCAAGCAGGTCAGTAACTAGATAAGGCAATAGTCAGTAACTAGATAAGGCAATAGGCAAACACTAACAATATTCGTAGTAGAAAGTTTAAGAGGGAGCTCCTCCAAGATGCTTAGGATCCTTTTATCCTCATCGGACATAATGTCCTTTGGCCATTCCTTATTTCTAAAAGGCTCGTCAGTCCAATAGAATAGAAACTTTGGCTTGTTATTTACCACCCTAAAAAATCCATTCTTATACTTTTTTAATGACTAAGAGTATGCACTAGGTAAGCATGTACCCGACTTACTCACCAAAGACAACCACGTGATTGGAGACCTTAAACGAGTGAGATAAAAAAGAAGAAAACACTTAGGTGAAAGCGACAAGTAAAGAGTTTGACATATCAACCTAAACGCTTGGAGACAATCCCAAATATTTGGATAAAGTTGCATCAGTACAATATTAAGAAGACGAAGAACACCCATGGTGAACTCATCAAAAGGTAGTCAGATGTGAAGTTGAATAAAAAAGACATGTACATATTGAAGAAATCTTCCTGATACCCCTCCATGACACACACTATCTATGGCACATACCATCTTAAAAGACATAGTATCCTCTACATTTTCACTCTCAAATATATATATATATATATATATATATATATATATATATATATATTATTCACCTAAGAATTTAATAGTTTTAACCACCTAAACTTAGAAAAATACTTCCTAACTAAAGGATTTGCCCACTCATAACCTTCTCTTAGAGGCAAGTTGTCCTCAACAATCTCCTCAAGAGGAGCCTCTCGATTCTCTATGATCACTTCTCGGATTACCCCTTGAGCCCTTGATGATGAGGCACTGGAGGAGAATGAAGCCCAACTACTATCACTACCTGAACCCTCACCATAACTTATGTTCGAACCACTATGAGCATACCTTGTTAGTGGTCGAGTCTAAGATACTGGAATCCCTTCTGAAAGATATCGACAATAGAGAAAAATCTTAAACAATAATGTGCTTAACTAAAGTGAGGATTTTAGTAACCCTTCGTCTCCCAACCCTCTCAACTTCAACCACTAGATCTATACGCATCTAATGGCCAAGGATTGCAACTTTCCACCTCCCTAGCGTCGCTTCATTTCCTATGAACCTGACAATTGTTCAACAATCACATCTAGTTAGACTTAACACCCCATCACTCAAACCTCTTCATCACTTTGCTCCTCGGGGATGGGGGCACTATACTTATAGGACAAGACTAAATTTTTGACAAAAAGAAAAAGATAGACACCTTCCTTCAATAAGGAGTTTTGATGATGATGATTATGATTATGACTTATGAAGAAGTATGGAAGACTTAATGATGATGCATGGAAAAATGTTGAAGAATTAAAGAATGTTTGGATTTAAGAGATTCATTGAAGACTTAGGGGTTTAGTTGTTTAGGTCTTGTAATTTGTGTATGTTATTTAAAATAGTTAAATTTTTATGTCAAGAGTCCAAAGACAAAACCCAAACAGTAAAGCACTATGAGAATTTTAATTATTTGCAAAACTCACTAGAATAATTGATTATTCTTAGTGATAATCGATTATCTCAGTTAAAAGTGATTTTTGAGAAAAGCTTTTATGATAATCGATTATCACTACTGATAATCGATTATCACCCACCGCTAATCGATTATCACTTTAGATAATCATTTATTTATGGCAGTTGTGACTTAACTTCTCATACTCTTAACCTAATTTCTAAATAGGCTTCTATAAATAAAGTGGTAGGCTTTTATTTGGAAATACAAAGAAGTTAGAGAAGTTTGAGTACTTGAGAACTTTATGTGCAGAGCTTTGGAAACCTAGTGTGGGTAGAGCAATAACTTTCATCAAGTGGGATCTTGAGTGATTGAGTGTTGTTGTTGTTGTTAGGTGAATTTGTTCATCCTTTGTGGGATTCAAAGGAGGTATTCATTCCTTGTGTGATTCAAGGAAGGTGTTTTTTCATCTCTTGTGTGATTCAAGAGAGATGTCTTCATCCTTTGTGTGATTCAAAGGAGGTGTTTATCCCTTGTGGATTTCAAGGGAGGTGTCTTTCATCTCTTATAGCTTCAAGAGAGGTGTTTTCTAAATCCTAAACTTTCTTATCTGTGATTGTATTTCTGATTTATTTTAGTGATTGAGTTAATCTCATTTTTTAGATATTAACAACTGGACGTATGGTCTTTTGATCTGAACTAGTATAAATACCTTATGCAATTTTTTGTTCCCTACTCTCTTTATTCTATTGTAGTTATTAAAATAAAGGAAAGAATTTTAATTGAACTTTGATATTAAAATGGAAAAATTTTAAAAGAACATTTTTTATTAAGAACCCAATTCACCATCCCTCTTGGTTTTTGTCCAACGCGAATAATTCCGCTGCACGATTTCTAACACAATGAAATATAAATTTTCTTTGCACTAGATGACACCATATATCGACACCATAAGCGGCTCCATGAAGAACGAGTATATAAATATCAAGTTTAAGGGCTAGTTTACCATACACGTAAGTGAATATCTCAATCTCTTGTGCCTAGATGTACTCGACCCTCATGGTATGGTCCTACATCATGGCAACTTGGCTGACTACACACGGCCAACCAAGATTGACATTTGAAGAATGTTGATAAAATTATCTTACTTTAAGACCATGATTAAGGTATGATTAGCAAATCAGTTAACTAAAGACTAATCAAGGTAATTTGGCTACATGGATCAGGCCCATCCATGCAAAAAGCCCATAAAAATATTATAAATAGTACAATACAAGAGGTACATTAATTATGTTCATTAATTACTGCATTTATTATCATCTAACGCACTTGGCTTACTTGAGCATTGGTGAGTCTTCTACCGGCACAACCTCCATTTGGATAGGAGAGGACAAATACTTTTGGAGAGAACGAGTACCTTGAAGTTGGAACTTAAAGTGTTTGGAGTTGAAGTCTTTAGAAAATATATTCAGCTTGATAAGAACATATTATATTTTATGATGCTACTAACTATTATTAATCATGTGATGAATAAATTGATAGTATGATATATGCTAACTTAGGTTGTTACACGATAAGAATCTTAACATAAAAAATTACAATGGTATCTTATGAGAATTTCATTATATTTAATTTTTTTAAAATATTATTACTTTTAATGTTTATTATATTTAAATAAATATATTTTAAGTGCTAATTGATAAGTATTGTACATGTTAGGTGAGTAAACGGCGAGATAAGTGTTGTTTTGTAAGGCATATAAAACCTTTTACTAAAAAAAATGACAAGCTAATAATGCAAGGAAGAACCAATTAAAGTGTGATTCACTACAAACAATGACAATAATAATTGGAAGAGTGCATTAAATTACAACAAAAAGTTCAGTGAAAGTGGCTCACAAAATACACAAATAATGAGGAAATAAAAGAACCAACCACTAAAATAATGACATGGAGAATAAATGTGTGTAAAATCAGAAGAATGAAGAGACAAAGAGAGTAGAGATTCCAAAAATGAAGTTTATCATAGCAGAGGCTTTTATGGCTGAAACTCCATTTTTGCTTCCAGTAGGGCTTGTAGAAGCATCTGAAGAAGAAGGCCCTGGACCACCTGCATGATCTTTATATATATATATATGAAAATTAGAAAATGCATTAAAAATTTCTAAAAATAATAACATTATCGTTTTAATGCATTAATCAGCAATTTAAAAATACAGGTTAGCATAATCGATTTTATTATGTGTTCAATTTTTTTAACTATTTATCTTCAATTAGAACAAAAAGTGTAGTATCTTATGATAAATTTTAACCAAAGTCTGTTATGCAGATGGTAACAAAATGTTTTTTTTTTCCTATCACTATAAGTTGTATTTCATTTTTTATTTGTCAAATGTTTTTGTTTAACTCTAGTAAACAAATGAATTGAATATATTGTGGGGATTAAAATTAAAAAATGATACAAGTACTAAAATAAAACAACAATGACGAAAACTTAAAAATAAAAATACAAGAATCAAAGCTAAGTAAAAAAACAAAAAAGAGATGAAAAATAAAATACAACTATATTTTAGAAACAAAAAGACATTTAAGAATTATTTTTAGAAAGATGGTGTGCTTGTTTTGATAGTTATAAACTTTATTTTTAATAGTCATAAACATAATTAATGAGTGTTTCTATGGTAAACTTAAATTAATTTTGGGTGCATTTTATTTGTATCATTAAAGTTTAACTCCAGTGTGTGGGAATGTTATTTCACTTAAATATAATTTTGGCTATATTTTATTTGTTCTCTTCTATTTTCATATAAAATTTCACTACATGAATACAAGTTCTGAAAATAAGAAGATGCATAACATTTCGAAAACTTACCAGGACCAGGACTAGAAGCAGCATTATTTGATGGACTACCAGCTTCTGGTGCTATACCTTCATTATAGTGTAGAGAAACAAAATAAGTCATGACGAAGAAAATTTAGCAATTTTAATGTTAATGTGTCATTCAATTGTTAAAAAAGATAATCATATGTGTCCGTAAATGATAAAATAAAATTTTAACAATGTATAACGCAGCTATATTTTTCATTTATTTCCTTCAATCTATGGAAAAGAAAATAAAAAAGTGATAGAAAACTTACTTGGTGGAAGAGAACCGTCACTAATTGATGGAGGTAAAGACACGGGGACTCCTACAGCTGCCAAATGAGAAATTAAGAAAACAAAATCCAAATTAAAATAATCTTCAATATACAAATACAAAATTAATTATTTGTTCAATAGTACATTAACTTTTTATAAGCAGAGTAGTAATATGAATACAGAAAGTCTAACTTTGTACAATTGATGTTTGAAGTTTGAACAATTAGGACAAACATCAATTGAGAAAAACTTACGTTTGAAGAATAAACCACGTAGGGATGAATATAATATTTTTGTTCTTTTATTGGATAATGGGTATACATGTAAATATGTTCATACTCAAAAGAAATATAATATATCAAATATTAATATAAAAGGATTATTTTTTTATGTCAAATATTTTAAAATAAATTATTTTAGTTTTAAATTATTTAAATTATTTAGTGTTATATTTTTTATTAACTATATATTTATTAGTTTTTATGTATAAATTTTTATTATTCTATTTTAATTTTAAAACGGAAAAATAATTTTAATAGAAAAGTAAAATTAAAATTAAAAACTGAAAAAAAAAATATTTCAGCACAAAAATCCAACTAGAATCTTTTTTTAATATTTGGTTGTGACTTATTTTTAATTATAAAAATCAAACCGATAAGCAATAGAATATCAACACAAGTATCAAATTTATTTCTGAATTTTTTAATCCTATCTCACTACAACATACATGTAATTTTCACTTTACTATTTACTAGTAGTTAACAACGTTTTCATTTTCTTTCTTCCGTAATATTCACCCGAAAATAAACTAAAATGGAATAAATAAATGAAAGATATTTCTTTAAATATATATATTAAAATTTAATCTTACAAGTAAATTGAATTAGGTATGAATCTAAATTTTATATTTTTCTTCTTCAGATAATAAAGAAAAAAGTACTAAATTACAATGTAAAGTATCATTGGAGCTGTTATAGTAATAAATATGGGTCCCACAGTACTAAATTACAATGTTGATATGGTTGGGTAGTTCCAGTTGCTATTAATTGTGAATTGGGGGTAGCATACGAAAACAAAGCTACTTCAGAGGTGAACAATAACTATATCAATAAAAGATAAAGTAAAAAAGTTAAATTGGGTAGCATTAATTGAGATCTGAAAATAGAGCTATATAGCTATTTCAATATTTCCTATAATTTTACCAAAGTAGCTACACAAATTTTTACGGTCTTGGTAAATAACCTATTACATCAAATACATCAAATTAAGGTGTTTGTATACTGACAGTGCTAATTTTAAAATAATATTTACCTCTAACTTTTAAATTAATGCTCCAGAGACATTACTTACTACAAAAAACAATGTAATTGCTGGTATTTTTTTCTTAGATAAACGCTATTTTAATTCTCATTTATAAGAAAAAAATCATTTTTTATTAGATATATAAGTTAATTTACTTATTTTTATTTTATTTAATGATATTATTTTCCAAAAGGGTTTGCAAATAATATTTTAAAAATAGTACCATCCCTATTCAAGTGGACCTTCCTCACATGCCGGTGGAGTCGGTGGCATTATTAATACACAAAATCTTTATCACTATCGCCAACACTTCAATACAACATCAAACCTAACTTAACGGATCCATACCTAGAAGGAGATTCAAATATCAATTATATTATCACAATCTCACTCATAATTAGGTTAAGAAAGAAAATAAAATGTATAAATCATTTCTGATTTGAACTAATAAACAATATGAGACATTCATTCCAATATTAAAAATGATAAAATAAAAACATATTAAAAAGATAAAGAAAAAAACGTATATTTTACATTTTAAAAAATATTTTCAATGGTAGGCTAGATTTGAGTGTTAATATAAAAGGTTCAAATCTATTCCTTTCAGCATCACCACGTTTAATTATAGATTAAATATTTGAGTGGTAAAATTTGGTTCACTATGTCCCTAACAAGTTAAAATTTGAACAGCTATAGCAAAGCAAATTGGATTCGCGAACTCTCTCCCATGATTTGCAAGTTCAAAAGATGCTTTAACAACAAACACAAATCTAATTAGGAAGCATTGAAAAATTACCTGAACAGGCGCTAACAGGGGGAGTAGAAACGTTACAAATAGAAGGTAGCTTCAAGGCTCTGTTCAAATCAATCTTGATTCCAATAGCGTCAGGTTTACCAAGCAAATCACACAAACAAATGGGGTTGCTATCAATCAACCCTGCCAACCCAGGGCAGCACCCTGTATCCGGCTTCGTCAAATTACTCCCTTCTTCCACAAAGGTAAGGCAATCTGACATGTTTGTTAGTGCCATGAAGCAGCTATCCACTCCCGGCGTCGGAGCCGCGGCGGTTTCCGGTGCCGGAGATGGCGCAGATGCGGCACAACAAGCCAGTGCAAGGAGTAAAGTGATGGTGACAGTGGTTGTGGTCATTTTGTTGCTGCTGTGAAGTATTTTGCTGTTGCAGGATAAGAGATAAGAGAAGGGTTGAGGGAAGAGGGAGTGTGAAATTGAGGGGTAAATTTTGGCATATGAAGAGATAGGTGAGATGAAGTTAAATAGAGGGTCTTAGTTTGGAAATTTGGCTCCTAACTTTTGGTGGCTGAAATTAATGAATTTAACACCTAACCAACTCTCTCTTTCTTTCTCTCTCTTGCTATTGCAACTTCTTTCCTCTCAAAATTAAAGTCCTGCATTACTTGTTGCTGAAATCTGTGTGAACCGAATTATGAGCCATTTCCACAACTGTGTGATTAAAACGGTTAGACATAGCTGCTACTTTTGATCAATGTGGTTTACTATGGTCTTACCAGCAAAAGTCTTCTACAGTTATTACTCTTCTACTATTTCGGAAACAATTTGGAGAGATGTTATTATTATTATCATCACTCCTTATAGATGTTAATGTCACCAAAGAGTTACATTATTTCATTCTCGTTTTTAAATAAAACTAGTTTTAGATTGCGTACCTGTTTTTTTTTTTTTTTTTTTTTTTATACAACTTTATTAAATTAAGAAAAATATTTGAATTATTTATCACATTTCCTTATTATTTTGAATTTACTATTAATATTTTTATTTATTATTATTATTTTTATTTTATCATTAGGTATAAATACACATTTGGTACCCAAACTTTTTCGAAAAGTTCAATGTGGTACCCGAACTTTAGGAATGTTCAATTTGGTACCTCAATTTTCTAAAGAGGTTCAATCTGGTCCTCTCCGTTAAGTTGGAGTTAACACCGTGTCCGTACAGGACACGTGTCAAGCCATGAAATTTTTATTTTTTTTTAATTTTTTTTCAAAAAATTAATTTTTTTTTCAAAAAATTTAAAAAAACTGTCAC
>Ga0214543_1005356_pt1 | contig 23682 bp, 8 predicted proteins | sample CNSS2metaG_FD_160094 | JGI IMG/M metagenome (GOLD analysis project Ga0214543, IMG submission 160094) | Root nodule microbial communities from cowpea collected in UCLA plant growth center, Los Angeles, California, USA - CNSS2 | ecosystem: Host-associated > Plants > Roots > Nodule | place: USA... | reverse complement strand
TATTTCAATGGACACCTTGCTAAAATCTTGTTAGAACATTCTAATTCTTTTATGTTTATCTTTGAAGTATCCTCCTTGTTACAAGGACATGAGTTTCTGGATCAGTGAATCATTTACTAAACAATCTGTGTGAAGTGGTCAGAGGGATAGCAGGGGATCTCGTAGAGGAGGTACATCTTTGAATAATTTGGCAGAACTTCTTTTCGACATTAAAACATTTGTTTGCATTTGTATTTAGCGGTTTCTTTATGTTCAATGGCAACAAAGTGCGTATGAAATTAGCTGATCTAGTGTCGTTGACCACGTTGACAATAATTTTGGATGCTGCATCTTTGGCTTTGCAATAAATCACCAAATTACCATACCCATATTATAAACCTACTAAAATCATTCAACCAGAAGCTTAAAGCTTCACTTGCCACAATATTTTATAGGTTGAAATTGATATGAAAAGGAAAAATGGAGTTCTGCTTTAGGGAATAAGTTGCCAAACCAAAACACTAGAAATGGCCTGTGCAATCAACATCTTGACTTGACAAACAAAGGCCATAACATGTATCTTAATTCGATGAAAGACTACATAGTGGCAGCGGCTATACTGCTGGATCAGATGGAGATTCCTTAGTAGGCCTTAAGCAAGGCTGGTGCATTATGAGGAGTTTATGAGAGAAAAAAGAGAAAGAAGAAGGAAGATAATTAAGGAGGCATGTGTGATACAGACCCAAATACAATTAAGTGAACTTGACAGCTTCAAATAAATGTTGGACCTAGTTGAGGGCATCCTGTTCATCATTTTACGAAATATACACAGTTGTTAAGATAGGGAAAACAACTAAAATAGTCACAACTCCACCTTTATTAAAAGCTAAGTAGTAAAATGTGGCCGGTTAAGATCTAAAAATTCAGGTGTTCATTGAAAACTAAATGCTCTGGTTGAAAGTAGTAAAATGCCGAGTGATCATGGGAATTTGTGTATTCTTTCATTGTTCTGGTTGTGATATTGGTGTTTAAGTCTTTTTTATTTGAATATCAACGTTGATAACCCCTTTATAGATTGCTGATTTGTTAATCCATTGTTCTTCTTTGACCTAAGTAGTTTAACTAGGATTGCTAACCTTGGAGAAATTGTCTTTTTAGATTTGAGTGTATACTACATGACTTTTATGCTTGTTTGGTTTTAGCAAATAGGAAACTGGTGTTATTTTCGTCCTTTTTCAGTATTTTAGCATCTTCTATAGACTATTATTATTATTAGGGGCACAACAGAAAACTAATAGAACTTGATTTCATGGCAAGTGGTTAGAGTGTGGCTCTTGAAATTGCCAGGTGTTGCAGTTGAACTTAAAGTTAATGATAACAGTGAATTAGTTAAAGTTAATCTTACATAGATACCCTTTATAAGTTACAAACCTAAAGCATCCAAGTCTTGTGCTACATCTGGTATCAAAACAAACTAGTTTCCTTTGTTTAAGATTTTTATAGATCAGGGGATTTGAATCAATAGTGAAATTATATCCATTTCACGTGTTTTCTTATAAGAATTAGATTTTTTTTTTTTCATTTATATCTCCTCGAAATTTATGGAAACCTTGGATTATTAAAACTAGATTTTGTCTAATAATGCAATATAAGAGAAAAAAGTTAATTCTAGAGTTAGTCTAATAATTAATAAATACGTTTTGAAATTTTTAAAAATTTAAAAAATATTTTAAATAATTTTTGGTAGTTTTTAATTGTGAAAATATGATATATTTTGTAGTGATTTTTAATCGTCAAAATATGATATATTTTGTGACGACTTTTAATCATTAAAATATGCTATATTAAATGACGACGGTTAGAATATAATATATTTTGTGTCAGTTTTTAACCGTAAAAATATGATAAAATATGATAAAATATAATCAAATTAGATTATATTTTTTAGCAGTTTTTAATTGTTAAAATATGATAAAATATAATCAAATTAGACTACATTTTGTAGTGGTTTTTAACCACTATAATTTTTTTTTCTTTTCTGATAATAATACCAACGGTTAAAATATTTTTGTCAAATTGTTTTTGACATGTGTAATTGTGACGGTTATTTTAAAGAAAAATAAATTTATTTGTGACGGTTTTTAACCGTTAAAACTGGTAATTTTAAGCTTCACAAATAACCATTTTTTTTGTAGTACATGGATGTAAAAATCTGCTTCGTAAATCAAATATATTACCCTCTAAACGACTACCATAATAATTAACATTCTCATAATTAAAATGAGACAGTATAATTTCTCATAAAAAGATGAAATTTAGGTATATTTTTTAAGGTTATGACTGAACCCTTGCCATTGAATGGACTGTGTAAATCACAGTATTTATTTATGGGTAAGGTCATTTTAAAGACTGAAGCATAACGACGTTCATCTTCAGTCTTCAGGCAAATTCGATAACATTATAGGATAGTGAGTCCACTTGGATGTGTGTTTTTTCTTCACTGTAAGTAGCTGCCCTACTAACCTTAGGATAAAACAATTTTTCCCTAAAGAAAGGGTGTCAACATTGGGAGGTTTATTTTTTCTAAATAAAGGGTGTTAACTTTGGTTAGTGTATTTTCTCGCTCCCTTTCCTAATTTATTTATATTAATTTATGCATTTTCTTGCAAATATTGAATTTATTACTTTAGGTTCTTGCAATTTAGGCTTCTAATTCATTTTCCCGCACTTCTAATTCATTCCATTATGTGTCTAAACATCTTGCAATTTAGAAATTCTATTGGATTTGGCTGTAGGTGCGGTGAGAAGCAAGGAAACAAAAGTGGAACAAATAATTATGTTCTTCAGATAAGGTAATTCGTACTTCTGTATGAATAAAATTTTTATGAGATATTATGTTGGCTAACCGTGTAAGTGTAATTGTATGGTTAGAATTGTGTAAGAGTGTGATGATGAATTAGTTAGTGAATCTTGGAGTGAAATCATATCGCTTAAGAAAAAATTGGCTGTGTTGAGTGTGAATTTAGGGATAACATAACATTAATTGATTTTTTAATATATGTTAATTATTATAAGAGCATGTCTATTCAGCTAATGCAATATCTTTGGTTGTGCTAGAGAAATTAGACTTGGTGAGTTTATTTCCCTTAAAAGTTTGACATGGTAGGAGTAATTAGAAAATAGAGGTTCTCATAATTATATTTTGCAGATTTAATGATGATTTTTTTTCATAGTGATGCCTGCAGAAAATTATTATGAAATAAATTTCATTTATGTATTATGTTTGTATTTAGTCTATTAGAAGATGATAGCTATCTTAATTATTGTTATAACTAGAATTTATGTAGAGTAATTGAGTGCTTGATTTCTAGTGAATGACTTTTGAAAAAATTAGGTATGAGTTTTTAAACTTAGAATTGTGTTTTAGAAAGATATGTTATGTCTTGTAGCCTAATTGTGATGAATTATTATGCTAGTTAGAAATTTAAGTGTGATTGTATGATTAGAATTATGGAGTAGTACGATGATGTAGTTAGCAATTTGTTAATCTTTGAGTGAAACATATCAATTAAGTAAAAATGTGTTGAACATGGTTTGATGACCACATAACTGAGAGTTGTTTTTAAAATGGGCTACTCCTCAATAAGATGCCAATATGTTGTATTTGCAATTACGTGTGAGTAATTAGACTTGGTTAATATTTTTTTTCAAAAGGTTTGACATGTTAGGATAATTAAGAAATAAAGGTTTTTGTATCAATATAATGTTGATTCTTTTCATAGTCATGCTTACGAAAAAATTGTTGAGATAAATTTGACTTATGTAATGTTTAAAATGTTTCTATTTAGTCTAATAGAGGATGATGGTCTAGATAATTTTCGGTTGGATTAGAATTATGTAGATTAATTTTCAACCAACTTTGTAGGATGTATTGGGAATTAAATATGAATTCTTGAACTTAGGATTGTTTTATTAAGGATTAAATATATTTTTGATCCCTTAACTTTCAGCGAATTTTGGAATTAGTCCATTTCGAAACTTTGAACCAATTTAGTCCTTCATCCTTCAAAATACATGGATTTAGTCCTTTTAATCAAATTAGTTTATTTGATGTTTCGTGCGCATATCATGATTGTATTTGAGTTGTTTCTATTGTTTGACATATTTTTACTTTAATGTTAAGTCAAATACCATTATGAAACGCGTTTGAAATGTCAAATAAACTTGACAAAATTTGATTAAAAGGACTAAATTCACGTATTTCGAAAAATGAAAGACTAAATTGGTCTAAAGTTTTGAAATGGACTAATTCTAAAATTCACTTAAAGTTAAGGGGACCAAAAACATATTTAACCCTTTTATTAATATATCTACTATATATTGCTTGTAATTGTGATGGGTTTCTATGTTGGTTAGGAATGTTAGTGATATTGTAAGATTAAAATTGGTTTGTGATATGATGATATAATTATTAGTATGTGAATGTTCTAGTGAAGAAACACATGATTTCAGCAAAAAAGTTGGCCATGTTGAACATGAATTTAAGGATGAAATAACTTTGAATGTATTTTTTTGTTGTATAGACAATTGTTAGTAGTATGTAAATTCTCTCAAAGCAATATCTATAATTGTGTGTTAGTAATTAGACTAGATCAATATTTTTCACTAAAGCTTTTACATGTCAGGTGTAATTAGAAAAACAAAGGTTCTTGTAAACCTTTTTAGTAGATTTGATGGTGCTTTATTTCTTAGTGACGCTTGTGGAAAATTATTATGAGCCAAACATGATTCATGTATGGTTTGGAATTTGTTTATATTTAGTGTAATAAAGGATGATAGCCTTGTTAATTGTCGTTGGGGGTTAGAATTTATTTAGAGTAATTGAGTGTTGAAATTCTAGTGAAATATTTTTTGTTGATTTAGCCATGAGTCTTGAACTTAATATTGTATTAATAAAAAAATTATGTCTTTTGCTTAATTGTGATGTAGTATTATGTAGGCTAAGTGTGTAAGTGTGATTGTATGATTAGAATTGTGTAAGATTGTGATGATACAATTAATGGATTAGTTAGTGAATCTCGAAACAAAATTAAATCACTTGAGTGAAAAAGTGTTCGTGTTGAATGTGAATTTAGGGATAACATAGCTTTAACTTATCTTTTAATATATGTTGGTCGTTATTAGAGTATGTCAATTCTGTTAATGTAGTATCTATGATTGTGCTTGAGAAAATAGACTTGGTGAGTTTATTTCTCTAAAAGTTTGACAAGGTAAGAGTAATTCAAAAATAAGGTTCTCATAAATATTTTTTGCAGATTTAATGATGGTGTTTTTCTTAGTGATGTTTGTGGAAAATTATTACAAGACAAATTTCACCTATGTACTGTTCTGACATATTTTATATTTAGTCTAATAGAGGATGATAATTGTTAGTTGTTGTAAGTAGAATTTATTTTATTTGAGTGCTTTTATTTTGCATCTTTGAGTTCATACTTGTTATTAGTTCATTGGCAAGTTCATAGAGTTATGTTTTCATTATATTTGCTTGAGTTTCGTATTCTATCTTTTGATTCTAATAGGTTTCTTTCCATTTTGATTTGCTTCTTGTTCAAGTGCAAAATATATGTGTTGAAAATATGTTCTAGTAGTTTTGTTCTGGTGCTGGAAAATTATTGAGAAAAGTAGAAAAAAAGTTCACGAACAGAAGAGCAAAAGAAAAAAGTGATCAAAACAAGTGCACTAAAACCACTACTACCTTCTTTTTTATGTTTATTTTGCTTGCATTTGAAATTTGAAACTACTTTGAGGCTGTAAACTGGACTTTCTAGAACTATTGGTCTTAGCTTTGAGCTAAAAGAGTGACTATATGCACCATTAGCGATCAACCAAAGAGATAAATAAGCATCCTCTCTATTCTAGTTGTTTTTGTGTTGTTCATTCATTTTAGTACATTTCTTTAGTTGATTCTCTTGTTTTGCTTAACCTTGTTTCTCTTTGTTTCCTTCTTGTTACTCTTGGTTTTGTCATACAAACTATCCCTTTGAAGTTAACCTTTATTTTTAAGCTTTTTCTTGATTTTTCTTCTTTGACATCCTCTCGACTTTTGCTTGTTTTATGTGTAGACTTTCTTTTGAGGTGAAATAACTTTTGAGGTAGCATCTTCGGAGTGGAAACCTAAAGGAGACTTGAAGCCTTAGCGAAACTGACAAGAAAAGGATGAGAGAAACACTTGGAAAGGAAAAGATGTGCATTATTTATTTATTTGAGTTGTAACTTTTACTTGTTTTGCTTCTTGTAATCTTGGCCTAATTAGGTGTCTTGGGGGAGCCTTTGGTGTTCAATCCCATCTCCTAATTAGAACCTTAATTTCTTATAGTGAAGCGCATCTTAGTTGGTAAGTGCTTTGAAGGTTCTAAGTGCCTTCTAGCCTTTCCATTAGGCCGCACAGTTTAGCTTATTTGCTTTCCTTTTTGCTTAAAGTTTAGGGCTTTCAAACGTAATTTCTTTTATACTTAGGGAATGATATTTAGGTTGATCAATGATAAAAAAATGGTCTTGTCATAGAGAAACATGAAGATTTGAGGACAAATCGTTTTCTATGCTTGTAGAATTAGGCTTTTGCTTTTCCTTTTAGTGAGACACTTGTAGGGCTTCCTAGGCTACAAAGAAGGTGTCTTCCATGTAAATCACTTTTGAATTTGAGTATTGTTATGTAGTGAATTATGTCATATTTGTCTTCCATGTAAATCACTTTTGAATTTGAGTATTGTTATGCAGTGAATTATGTCATATTACTTATCTTAGGTCACTAAGGCCAGAGCACCTTTCCTAGGTTTCCTTTAGCCACCATTCATTAAGAGTTTGTCCAACCTTTCTCTCGGGCACTCAAACATTATCATAGCATCTCCTTGCTTTAGTCATACAGTTTGGCATCACATCACAACAACCATATGCCAAACATATTTTCAACATCATCAAATTCTTCAAACCATGACCCATTTGAGCCTCACCTTGTGTGCGTTCTATAGATTGAAAAGGTTTATCATGCAATTACGACTGAGATGTTGCTTGCAAGATATAACTATCCAATTATCAAATGAAAAAAATGATGATTTATGAGCCTCATTGTGTATAAAAAATAACTTTGACTTCAAATGAATTTGACAGCATACAATATACTGTTTTATTTATTCTTAAAATCCAAGTTGTTGGTGTGTCGCTAATTTTGAAAGCCATATATAACTTGAGCTGGGTATACTCCCTAAACGGAACTGACGAATAGTACTTTGATTTTCTTTTTGGTCATAGTGCAAGTTCTAAAAGGGTATATTTTGGGTTGTCTCACATGGAATTCTCGAATCGCACTTTGATTTTCTTGGTTCACTATGCAAATTCCATATTGGTATATTTTTAACTGTGTCACCATAAATAGAATTGTCAATGTGAACTTTGACGTTCGCAATAGAAATTTTTGATTTGTCCTTTCTTATTCGATCTGTCGATGAATTACTTGTTTGTCTTTTGATGGTTTGATGGGCCAAAGTAGAAGGATTTCAGATGATAAGTTGAGTTTATATTTATTTGTTTTGAAATATGAGATAAGTATGGGTCATGATTTTTATTCTTTTTAAATTTTTCATGCACCTGTCCAAATTGTCCCTTTAAAATGTTTCATGAAACTCTTTGTATTGGTAGTAGGTAACAATTGCGCCTCCAATTTTGAAATCCTATAAATTGGGTTGACATAGTGCCTCCAATTTTAAAATTCCTTCAACTTCGGTTGATATTGTGCCTCCAATTTTGAAAGCCTTATAAAGTTATATTTATTCCTAATGCAAATTTTAGATGGTTATATATGAGTTGCTGCTTATAATTATGTTGCGAGATGAAAGCTTATTTTTGTTTGTGGCTATTTTTTGAGTCCTAATGATGTTGGATATTACAATTCAAATATTGGTTGCGTAACTTGAGTGTGCATCTACATTGAGACTAATGGAGCACAATTTAAATTACTTATTTGTCATAGTAAGGATAGGGGATTGTTTGTGAGAGCAATTAATATGTTAAAATTGAGCTATATATTGAGTTTATTAGTATAAAAAATCACTTTGACTTCAAATGAATTTGATAGCATACAATATATTGTTTTATTCATTCTTAAAATCCAAGTTGTTGGTGTGTCGCTAATTTTGAAAGCTATATATAACTTGAGCTGGGTATACTCCCTAAACGGAACTGACGAATAGCACTTTGATTTTCTTTTTGGTCATAGTGTAAGTTCTAAAAGGGTATATTTTGGGTTGTCCTACGTGGAATTCTCGAATTGCACTTTGATTTTCTTGGTTCACTTTGTAAATTCCATATGGGTATATTTTTAACTGTGGCCCCATAAATAGAAATGTCAATATGAACTTTAACATTCACAATAGAAATTTTTTATTTGCCCTTTCTTATTCGATCTGTTGATGAATTACTTGTTTGTCTTTTGATGATTTGATGTGCCAAAGTAGAAGGATTTCAGATGATAAGCTGAGTTCATATTTATTTGTTTTGAAAATGTGAAATAAGTATGGGTCATGGTTTTTATTCTTTTTAAACTTTCATGCACCTGTGAAAATTGTCCCTTTAAAATGTTTCATGAACCTCTTTGTATTGATAGTGGGTAACAATTGCGCCTCCAATTTTGAAATCCTATAAATTGAGTTGACATAGTGCCTCCAATTGTAAAAGTCCTTCAACTTCGATTGATATTGTGCCTCCAATTTTGCAAGCCTAAAGTTACATTTATTCCTAATGCAAATTTCAAATGGTTATATATGAGTTGTTGCTTATAATTCTGTTGCGAGATGAAAGCTTATTTCTTTTTGTGGCTATTCTTTGAGTCCTAATGATGTCGGATACTAATATTCAAATATTGGTTGCGTAACTTGGGTGTGCATCCACATTGAGACTAATGGAGCACAATTTAAATTACTTATTTGTCATAGTAAGGATAGAGGATTGTTTGTGAGAGCAATTGATATGTTAAAATTGAGCTATATATTAAGTTTATTAGTATAAAAAATTACTTTGACTTCAAATAAATTTGACAGCATATAATATACTGTTTTATTTATTCTTAAAATCTAAGTTGTTGGTGTGCCGCTAATTTTGAAAGCCATATATAACTTGAGTTGGGTATACTCCCTAAACGGAACTGACGAATAGCACTTTGATTTTCTTTTTGGTCATAGTGCAAGTTCTAAAAGGGTATATTTTGGGTTGTTCCATGTGGAATTCTCGAATTGTACTTTGATTTTCTTGGTTCACTGTGCAAATTCCATATGGGTATATTTTTAACTGTGCCACCATAAATAGAATTGTCAATGTGAACTTTGACGTTCGCAATAGAAATTTTTTATTTGCCCCTTCTTATTCGATCTGTTGATGAATTACTTGTTTGTCTTTTGATGGTTTGATGGGCCAAAGTAGAAGGATTACAGATGATAAGTTGAGTTCATATTTATTTGTTTTGAAATATGAGATAAGTATGGGTCATGATTTTTTTTTCTTTTTAAATTTTTCATGCACCTGTCCAAATTGTCCCTTTAAAATGTTTCATGAAACTCTTTGTATTGGTAGTAGGTAACTATTGCGCCTCCAATTTTGAAATCCTATAAATTGGGTTGACATAGTGCCTCCAATTTTAAAATTCCTTCAACTTTGGTTGATATTGTGCCTCCAATTTTGAAAGCCCTATAAGGTTACATTTATTCCTAATGCAAATTTCAAATGGTTATATATGAGTTGTTGCTTATGATTCTTTTGCGAGATGAAAGCTTCTTTTTGTTTTTGGCTATTTCTTGAGTCCTAATGATGTTGGATATTACAATTCAAATATTGGTTGCGTAACTTGGGTGTGCATCCACATTGAGACTAATGGAGCACAATTTAAATTACTTATTTTTTCATAATAAGGATAAGGGATCGTTTGTGAGAGCAATTGATATGTTAAAATTGAGCTATATATTGAGTTTATTAGTATAAAAAATTACTTTGACGTCATATGAATTTGACAGCATACAATATACTATTTTATTAATTCTAAAAATCCAAGTTGTAGGTGTGCCGCTAATTTGGAAAGCCATATATATCTTGAGCTGGGTATACTCCCTGAACGGAACTGACGAATAGCACTTTGATTTTCTTTTTGGTCATAGTGCAAGTTTCAAAAGGCTATATTTTGGGTTGTCCCACGTGAAATTCTCAAATTGCACTTTGATTTTCTTGGTTCACTGTGCAAATTCCCTATGGGTATATTTTTAACTGTGGCACCATAAATAGAATTGTCAATGTGAACTTTAACATTCACAATAGAAATTTTTTATTTGCCCCTTCTTATTCGATCTGTTGATGAATTACTTGTTTGTCTTTTGATAATTTGATGGGACAAAGTAGAAGGATTATAGATGATAAGTTGAGACGTCAAGCACGCCCAACCTGTATGTGTCATCAGGTCAGTCGGTCTGTCTGGGCAATCGGGCCCGCCCGACCTGTCTAGGTTGTTCAGCCTACTCGACCCATTTGTGTCGTCAAGTCGGTCTGAACCGTCTGGATTGTATGGCAAACCCAACCTGTCATGGTTGTCTGGTTTGCCGGATCTGTTTGGGATTGAGTCTAGAGTGTGAGGTTGAGTAAAAAGAATTTCAAATTCCACCTTTTTTTAGGGTATTTGAATTCTTCTTATTTAGCTAATTGAAATACTTTAAAAAAATGCATGAATTTTAAATGTTTTTTTATTTCTCTGTCCAAATAATGTATTTCATTACAAAGAATTTCAAATTCTCCAAATAAATTAATCACCCTATTGAATTGCCTCATCTAAACACACTGTTACCTGGTGTTTGGATGATGCATTTCAACAATTCTAAGAAATTGAAATGCATTGCATTTGAAATTCTTGCAATTGAATTTCCTTCATTTTTTAAATACTCTATTTGGATAGACTAATTGAAATACCTTACATTTCAATTTCTTATTTGGATAAAATAATTGAATTTCTTTTATGAGATAAAATTTTATTTTAATAATATTTATTTTAATATATAAACTTTGAAATTAAATTTAACAAATATTGTCAAGTTAAAATATTTAAATTCGGTCAAATTAAGGTCTTCGACTAAACCCGACCCGACCTAGTTCATCAGGTTGGTCCGACCCGACCCGCTAAGGTCGTCGGGTCAGTCAGGCCCGTTAGGATTGTTAGGCCGGTCGAGTCTGTTAGCATCGTCGGGTAGATCAGGTCTGTTTGAATCATCGGGCAGGTTAGACCCGTAGGGTCGGTCAGGCCCGTTTGATTTGTCGGGTCGGTCAAGCCCATTTGGGTTGTTGTACCGATCTGGCCAATTAAGGTCATCGACCCAGCTCGACCTGTATGCGTCGTTGGGCCCCTAGCCCGTATGGGTCATCAGGCCCGCCCAACCCGTCTTAGTTGTCGAGCCCGTCGACTCGTCTTAGTTATCGAGCCCGTCGACCCGTCTTGGTTGTCGGGCTCACCCGACCCGTCTGGGTTGTCGAGCTTGCCCGACCTGTCTGAGTTGTCGGATCCATCCGGCCCATGTGGGTCTTTAAGCTCGCCCTACCCGTCTTGATCATTGGACTTGTTTGGGTCATCTGGCCTGCCTGGGTCGTCCGACCCGTTTTGATAGTCAATCCTGCCCAGGCCGTCTTAATCCTCGGCTCGCCTGACCCTTCTTTATCGTTAGGCCTATTTTGATCGTCAGGCCGGCCCGATCTGTGTATGTCTTCGGGTTGGCCCGACTCGTCTCGGTCATCTGGGTCGTTTGAGCCAAATCGTCGCCTACCATTATGAATGAAACAACCAAGCAAACAGTAAGGCAATTTGTTGTCTCAACGTTCCTAAATCAATCCATCACTTTTACAATCACCCTTTTTCATTTATAAAAACCATAGAACAAACTAACCCAAAAACGAATATGTTTAATTTATCTAGCCAATTTTAGACAAAAAAAGACGTAAATATATGTGTGTATAAGTCAAAAGGTTATTCCCTACTTTTAATAGAACACTATGAATGATCTGATAACAGTACTTGGACGTAACTCAATCTCAAAAGTTAGCTCGTGAGGTGAAGTTTGTCCATTACATATACTATTTTGGTCGTCTCAATATCACTATCACAGGTAAACAATCTCCATTAGAATGCAATAAATTGCAAGTGAAAACAAAGATGCCCTTTCATCCAAGAAAAAGACATATGGAGGATGTTACCACATACAGAAGTAACCATTGCCAAATTGCTCATATAAATACCAAGAACTTGATAGTAACTGAGTTAGATAAGAAGCAACAACAAGATGAAAAACTCAGTGAACTTGACGAATTGATGTTGGTTTGTAGAGGTGAGTGGGTCTTTCAGATGCTGAGCCACAGTTCATAAAGATTTGAGTACCCTCAAGATAACTCTCTTCTAGTTCAGTTTCCATGAGCAACATCCACAAGATTTAACACGTATCCATTTAATCTTAACAAAGTCGTCAATCCCTTCAATGACTGATATATACTCTCTATCTCAGGATGTCTCTCATCCAAGGAATATAATTCCACGACACTATCATTGCATCCAATAACACTAAATCTTGATAATTTCTTGAACATGATATCTCTCATTGCAATATTCAACCGGGCAACATCCTCCAATCTTCTAAGATCTTTGTATATGTTCGAAAGCATGAAAAGGTTTGCAAGGTTGTTGGGTTCAAATTCATTCATATGCTTAAGCGCCACTTTTGCTATTTCCACATTGGACATCCTGCAAGACCCAAGCCGGGCAACCTTAATAATCGCATCCAACCTATTCCTCACGAAATCCACAACCTAGTATATAAGGCCAATTATTCCCAACAAATCCATCATGCAACCATAATGTTTAATCTGAAGCACAATTAAGTAATTATCAACCATTGATTGGAAATACAGAAACCCATCTCTCACTAACCCCATATGTGTACAATTAGACAAAATCCCAACAAATGTAATACCATATAACTTCTCTTTCACGTTCTTCATCCGCTCAAACAAACATAAAGCATAAGTTACATGATCGTGCATGGCAAGGCCATTAATTATATTGTTCCAAATGATTATTTCGTTCACATCCAACCAATTAAACACATAAAGTGCTTTCTCTATAACCCAACATTTTGCTTACATGTTAATCAAAGCATTTCCAACAAACAAGTTACCTTTATACCTAATACTCTCATAATAAACATACACCCACTTACCCATCCCAAGATCCCTTAATTTAGAGTAAGCGGACAACACTGCCATAATTGTGTAATCATTTGGAATGATCACAACATCACCACCTTCCCCTTCTTGTTTTGGTAACATCAACATTCGTTTAAAATACTCAAAAGCTTCATTAAAGAGTCCATTCCGAACGTAGCCTCCAATTAACCCGTTCAAAGAATAAACATTCCTCGAAGGCATTTCATCAAAGAATTTCTCAACTTCACCTCTCTGTTACAGGCGTAAACTTTCAAGACGGTGTTCCACGACATCACATCGTGGTTTGACATTTTATCAAACAACATTCTTGCAGGTACCATGTCTCCCAATTCGATGTACCCTAAACTGACAACGTTGCACAACACCACATCACACTACGACACTAGATCAAAAAGATACTTTACAGAAGCCATGTCACGACACGCGACGAGAGCAACAATGATCGTAGTTCAAGCGAAGACATTCTTCTCGCGCATTTCGTCGAACACCTTGTAAGCATCCTCGACGGATTACATGTGAATAAATGTGATTCCCACAAATGTGTTCGACTTAAAATCAGGTTTAGCCACCATGTAGCGAACTTGCTCTCCTTCTCTAATCGCGTTCGCTTGAGCACACGACTTCACTACCATTGGGAAAATGAAAAAAGTTCGACGAAGCACCGACACATTGCATTTGTGCAAACAAAACGACCACTTCAATAGTACAAAGCCTCGAAACATGGTGTTCCACGAGGCACCGTTTAGTTGTATCGTTGTATCGAACACTCTTTTAGCATAACTCATTCTATCGAAATGTGCGCATGTCGTGATGAAATTAGAGGTGACGTAATCATTGCCCTATAGTCCATGGGTGACTATTTGGGCTTCAATCTATTGCAGTCGCTTGCATGTTTCGCATGAGCTTAACAAGGATTTAAGTTTTTCCTCCATAACTTTCTGTAGTCTCTTCGGGGAATCGTTCACCACTAACTTCACAATTTCTATTTGCATTTGTAATCGTGGATTAAAAACACATCAACAGCTTTTGTATGATGTTGGTATGTGTAGGACCCAAACTGTGTTCCACTTGGATCCATCTGACCCGAAAGTTCAATATCATAATGTCATGTCAGAAGATTATCATTTTATGTAGTCTTGAAGGATAAACAGTGCTCTAGTTGCTACCATATTCCATAATTTTATGTTACCTTGAAACAACCACATTCCACACCTCTATGTCGTGTTGCGGTGCCAAATCAAATTTGTAGAAGCCATGTCACAACACACCACATGAACAACGATGAATATTATTCAAGCAAGCACGTTCTTTGCGCATTTCATTTATGCAGATGACTTCACCACCATTGGGAAAGTGCACTAGATTGGCAAAACATTAGCGCGATACATTTTCACAAACAAAAACAATGACTTTAATGGGACGCTCCAATGGAGTAAAGCCTCAAAACATGGCATTTTGTGTGGCCACGTTCGATTGTGCAATTATGTCATACATTATTCGTGCAATAATTATTCTACCGATGGTTATTCATGCAATAACTATTCACACAACATCATGAAACTTGGGGTGATCTAATAATTGCATTGGATTCCATGGATGACTATTTAAGTTTGAATTTGGTGCAGTTGTGTGCATGTTTCGCATGACCTTAACATAGGTATTAGTTTCTCCTTCACCTATTTGTTATAAGCATAAATGTTCAAAAAGGTGTTTCATGACATCACATCACAATTCAGCATTTTATCAAACTGTGTTCGCAACAATCATATTCTCCAATTCAATGTACTCTAAACATTGATGTTCTACACCCCAACATCGCTCTACAACGCCAGGTTAAAAAGACGCTTTATGGAAGCTATGTCACAACATGCCGCATGAGCAGCAATGAACGTGGCTCAAGTGAAAAAGTTCTTTGCATGCATTTCACCGAACACCTTGTAAGCATCCCAACAAACATCTCCCCTATTGCGGAGTACATGTTAGTGAACATTATAGCAACAAACGCGTTCAACTTAACCACGTTTGACCACCATGCAGTGAACTTGCTTCTTCTTTAACCGCGTTCACCTAAGCTTACAACTTCATCACAATGGGAAAAGTAAAGCACTTCGGCAAAGCACTAGTACGATGCATTTTCGCAAACAAAATGACGACTTCAAAGAGACACCCAATATGGGTAAACCTCCTAACATGGTGTTTTGCATTACGTTGATTGTTTAAGTCATTATGTCGAACATTCTTTGTGTATGACTCATTCTATAGAGACATGTGTACATCGTGATGAAATTAGGGATGATGTAATCATTATGTTGGATTCCATGAGTGACTATTTGAGTTTGAATCTGGTGCAGGTGCATGCACGTTACACATGACCTTAATAAGGATATCAATTTCTCTTATACGTCTTCGTTACAAGGGTAACCATTCAAGATGGTGTTCCACGACTTCATTTCGTGATTCGACATCTCACCAAACAGTGTCCTCATAACTATTATATTCCCCAATTCAATGTACCCTGAAACAACAATGATCCACACCTCCACGTTGCACTACAGTGCCAAGTCAAAAATATGCTTTGCAGAAGTCATGTCACAACATGCCACCTGAGCAGTAATGAACGTGGTTCAATCACACACGTTCTTTGCGCACATTTCGTCGAACACCTTCAAAACATCCCCAACGTCTACTTTCCCTCTCGCAAAGTACAAGTGGATGAACATGGTTCCCACAAACATGTTCAACTTAAAACCCCTTTTGGCCACCATGTAGTGAACATGCTCCCTTTCTCTAACCGCATTCGTCGTAGCATACAACTTCACCACTATTGGGAAAGTCAAGCAGTTCGACAAAGCTCCTATGCGGTACATTTGCGCGAACAAAATGATGACTTCAAAGGAATACTCCATTAGAGTAAAGCCTTAGAACATGACATTTTTTGTGGTGTCGTTTGGTTGCACCGATGTGTCAAACACTCTTCGTGCGTAACTCATTCTTCCTAGACGAATGCACGCCTTGATGAAGCTATAGGTGATGTAATCATTGCCTTAGAGTTCATCCATGACTATTTGAGCTTGAATATGCTCCACCTCTTTATTACAGACCTAATAGTTCAAGACAGTGTTCCATAACATCATATCATGTTTCAACATTTTATCAAATAGTACTTTCGCATCTACAATATCCCTCAATTTGATGTAGTCTGAAACAATGAGGTTCCACACGTCCAAGTTGCACTGCAACATCAAGTCAAAAAGACGTTTTGCGAAAGTCATGTCACAACATGCCACATGAGCAGCAATGAACACGATTCAAGTGAAGATGTTCTTTGCGTGCAGACAAATCTCCTCTCACAGAGTACATTGGAATCAACGTGGTTCCCACAAATGTTTTCAACTTAAAATCGTGTTTGGCCACCATGCAATGAATTTTCTCTTCACAAATCGCGTTTGCTTGAGCACATAACTCTACCACCATTGCAAAAGTGAAGAAGTTCGATGAAGCACTGACGCGATGCATTTGCGCAAAAAAAACGACGACTTCAATAGCATAATCCAATAGGTTAAGTCTCAGAACATGGTGATTTGCATGGCATCGTTTGGTTGTGTCATGGTGTCAAACACTAATTGTTTGTGACTCATTCAACGGAGACACGTGCACTCTATGGTGAAACCATGGGTGATATAATCATTGTCTTGGAGTTCACGAGTGACTATTTGAGCTTGAATTTGGCGTTGTCGCGTGCACCTTGTAATCATCCCCAACGAACACCTCACCTCTCACAGAGTACATGTGAATCAATGAGGTTTCTACAAACGCGTTCAACTTAAAACTGCATTTGCCCACCATGTAGTGAACCTGCTCTCCTTCTCTAACCACTTTCGCTTGAGCACTCGACTTCACTACCATTTAGCGCAGTGCAGTGCGTAAACAAAAAGTTGGCTTCAATGGGACACTCCAATTAGGTAAAGCCTCGAAACATGATTTTTTTTGTAGTGTTGTTTCGTTGCGTCGTTGTGTCAAATACTCTTCGTGCTTGACCTATTCTACTGAGTCACGCACACACCGTGATGAAACTAGGGGTGATGTAATCATTGTCTTGGAGTCCATGGATTACTAATTGAGCTTGAATATGGTGCAGTCGCGTGCACGTTTCGCATGACCTTAAAAGGGATATCAGTTTCTACTCCACCTTTTTGTTACAAGGGTTCAAGACGGTGTTCCACGACATCACAACGTGGTTCAACATTTTATGAAACAACGCTCTCACATCTACCATAAAATCCCCCAATTTGATGTATCCTGAAACAATGATGTTCCACACTCCTATGTTGCACTGTGGCGTTAGGTCAAAAAGACGTTTTGCGAAAGCCATGTCACAACACGCCACATGAGCAACGATGAACATGGTTCAAGTGAAGACATTCTTTGCGCGCATTTCGCCGAACACCTTGTAAGCATCCCTAACGGACACCTCCCTTATCGTGGAGAACATGTGAATCAACACGGTTTCCACAAACGCGTTCAATTTAAAACTACGTTTGGCCACCATGCAATGAATATGCTCTCCTTCTTCAATTGCGTTTGCGTGAGCACTCGACTTCACCACCATTGGAAAAGTGAAGTAGCTCGGCAAAGCACCAACGCAGTGCATTTGTGGTAACGAAACAACGACTTCAAAGGAACACTCCAATAGGGTAAAGCCCCCAGAACATGGCATTTTGTGTGCCGCTGTTTGGTTGTGTTGTTGTGTCAAACACTTTTCGTGCGTAATTCATTCTACCAAGACGCACGCGCACTGTGATGAAACGAGGGTTGATGTAATAATTGCCTTAAAGTACATGGGTGACAATTTGAGCTTGAATTCGGTGCATCCGCGTGCACATTTCGCATGACCTCAACAAGGATATTAGTTTCTCCTCCATAACTCTTTGTAGTCTCTTCAGAGAATTGTTTTCCACTAACTTCCCTATTTTTATTTGCATTTGTAGTCGTGGATTAGAGATACATATCAATGGCTTGTTAATGATGTTGGTATGTGTATGAGTCGGACTATGTTCCACTTTGATCTACCCAACCCCAAAGTCCAATATCTGAATGTTATGTTAAAGTAGTACCATTTTATGGAGAAAGGAATGTTTGTTTCTTGAAGGACAAACTAATCCTCTTTTCTACAACATGAACGGGTTAGAGTTGAAGGCTATGGTTGCATTATCAAATTTGTGTTTGTCCCTTTTTTTTTCTTGCATTATTGTTGTCGTTAACGAATGTATTTGTCCTAATACTTACTCTTGAACAAATATTACTAGAAACATGTGATGATTTTTGACACTCATATTCAAAGAACTCTTATTATGCATGCTCTATTTAATATTTAATATTTATAAAGATAAGTCTAGAGTAATCTTATATGAAATATATTTAATTAGTTTAGGTGATGTAACCCGACGCTCACATAGAAAACATACATCTTTTTCTTTCTAAGAAATTTGTCTCTTTTTTTCCTTAGTTTTTCTTTCTTATATTTTATCTATTTAAAAACTTGATCATACATTGTAGTTAAGAATCTAAAGATGAATTTTACCTTATCAACTTTTCATTATTTATTCTAAAAGTTATATGTTCTCTCTTTTTTCATAAATTTTCATCACTCACTTGCCATTGCACACTACAATAAAACCTTTAAATAGTGACTAATTTTAGCGACTAATAATTATTAGTAGCTATAGTGACCAATTTAGATACAAATTTACAAAACTAAAAAATATTGGTTACTAAAATAGTCACTATTATGAATAAAAAATTATAATTGGTCACTAAATTGGTCTTTAAAATTAGTTACCATGGTTTTTGTAGCAAAGAAAATTGGTCATTAAAAATTAGCTTCCTAGGTTTTGACTACCAAAATAACTTAGTTTCTAAATTGGTCTCTAATTAATTAATGATCAATTTAGTGACCAATTATAATTTTTTATTTATAATAGTAACCATTTTAGTAACCAATAAATTTTAATTTTGTAAATTGATATCTACATTGGTCACTATAATGATTAACTGTTTTTTTTTTTTTTCTAAAATTGGTTTCTAATTGAGAATTTTCTTGTAGTGGAAGGAAAAAGTATAATTTAGTTGAGTATAGTGAATAGGCTACATACATTCTAGGCAGACTCTATACATTCTACTCATAAAATTCAGAAGTTGTAAGCAGAAGTCAACCCAAATTCATAACTGAAATGATTAGATTTTGTGATGTACCTTTCCAACATAGTATTAGACAAATATCTTTTATCACTTTTGGTTTTAATATACACTTCTAGTAATCTTAGAGACCAACTTCAACTCAGTTATGCATAGCACCATTGGTTGATAGAAGATCAAAGAGAATTATTGAACTCTTACTATAATAGCAAATTTTAATGATAAAAAATTATTAGTTACTATAGTGACGATTTAGATATTAATTTACAAAATAAAAAATTATTGGTTACTAAAATAATTACTATTATGAATAAAAATTATAATTAGTTATTAAATTTATCACTAATTAATTAGAGACTAATTTAGAAAGTAATTTTTTTTAATCAAAACCTTGGTAGCTAATATTTCATGACCAATTTATAAACTAATTCATTTGGTTGTCAAAACATTTAGCTAAATTTTATAAACCAATTATAAATTTTTATTCATAATAATTGTTATTTTAGTAACCAATAATTTGTTATTTTGTAAATTATTATTTAAATAGGTTACTACAGTGACTAACAATTTCTTAACATTAAAAATGATTGTAAATTGAGAATTTTCTTATAGTCTCTTAAAGCATTTGTTTAAGATTTATATATTGATTCATTTAGGCACTTAAGATGGAATGGAACTGCACCTTTGATAGAATATCTATAATAAACAGTTACCAAAGTAGCATAAGTATGAACAATTAAGAATCATTATTTGGAAAAAAAATGCAAATACACCTTTGTCTTGGTTTTAGAATACAATACACCAATTTTAGTGATCAATATGTATATATCACTATCACTATAAGAAAATTTTTAGATAAATTTTAATGACAAAAAATTGTCAGTCACAAACAAATTTGTAAAATAAAAAAATTATTCAATATTAAAATAATCATTATGATAAATAAAAAATTATATTTGTTAAATTGATTATTAATTAATTGAAAACTAATTCTTTTAATAATTAAAATTTTGATAATTAATATTTATAAAATAATTATTTTTTATAGTCAAAACTTTAATAACTAAATTTTAAAAATTAATTATAATTTTTTATTTATAATGGTTACTATTTTAATAATAATATTTTTTATTTTATAAATTAATATGTGAATCGGTTACAAACATCTCATTCTACAAGAGGGTTTTGTAAAATTGAATCAAATTTATTACCGAGGGTTTTAAATTAATCTTATGGTTATACATTAATCTTTTATTATAAATATATCTGATATAAATTGTTCTGACTTATAATTGGGAGTTAAATTTATAATTTACATTATGCATTGTCACCACTGACTTCTGAAACAGCAGAGATAATCGCTTCTCAAAAATCAACAGTATTATTTTATTTTACCTCATTCCATTAATTATGAACCTCTCAACCCTCTCCATCTTTAAAACTCCCAAATACAGGCTACCCTAAGAGACAAGTGTAATTATCAAACAATTCTCAACTCAAGGTCTGGAAATCCAGCTCGAGCTTTGTGTCGTTCAAATAGACCTTGAAGTGCTTCAACAAACTGGCTATGTACTTTGGCAACCTAAAACAAAGTGAAAGCAATATAAGAGACAAAAAGTTTAGTTATGTGTAACTTAAAATTTCTAAATATCTTGCATAACCCCTTGTTTACAAGAACCTTTTTAAAAATAGTTTATCCATATCATGAAAATCTTGGATTGCAACCTTCTGCTTAGGACTAGGCAAGATATGCCTTTCAAAAGTTAAACCCAGATGAACGCTTATTAACAAGATCAAAACGCAGACTTTTATAACAAGAAGACGATAGAAGCTACTGGATGCCAGAATATACCTCCTCAGGAGTTGGCTCAGGATTTTTCTCGAGTTCAATTGGTCTACCCACCACCACATGCAGTGGACGTTTAAAGGGTATCGGAGATCTGAAAAGAGAAAGTATAACCCGTGTAAAACAATATTGACAGATATCCAACTTCTACGATGTAATTTAAGCTTCATACTGGTAGATCAGTCAAATGACTGCTGTACAAAAAACAATGATGTCCTTCTACATAAAAAGTTCTAAAAGCTGATTGTAAAATGCATGCATCCTGCAAAACTCCATTGCTATCCGGACAAATCCTCTCCTTGCTTTAAGAAAGGCAATCTAGAAAGCAAATGATTCTTAATATTGTTAACTTGCTTGAATACAAATTATATAAAGGAGTTTCATATTGCAAACCCATTTTATTTGGAACCCCTTTTCGGACTATCTTTACAAATAGTAGAAACATCCTTTATTTAAAAAACAATCAGGCAATACATAGCCACCAAATTATCAAACATATATGATGTACTGAATATATTCTTTGCATATTTTTTTAGGAATTTTGTGATTTACAATGATTCAATTGCAAAAGCAACCATACAAAATGACAAGGTGTTTAGATTGTAATCATTGGGCCCATTGCTATAGTGAAATTGAAATGACTGCACAGCCAATGTCAGATTTCAAATAAACAGGACTATGATCGCACCAGTTTCATGAGGCATATTAAACAAAAGATTTCTTTACTTTACATTCTTTATTACAACCATCACAGTGTGCAAACGGGTATGACTTCACTGCTACTGATAACACCCAGCAGTATCTTGGCTCATTATTGTACATTTATAAAATAGCCTAATGGCATTGCTGCTCAATAATTCTAACTATTTTTTTATTGGTCATTGTATTTCTAACTTACAAGTCTAGTGCTTCACATGCAAGCTTGATCACCCTTGTTCCTTAGCGTAGGGAGAATACGCATAATCACCAATTATATAATCTCTCTTATTTTACATTACTCAAATCTCAAGAATCAAGTACACCTTAAGAGTTATTGGCAAGTCATATTGCCATAGCTGAAACTTTCAGGTTACTGATCCTAATATTAGATCTATAACATATATAAAATGAATCAAGAGAATGTAATTTTCCCACCTTTCCATCAAAATTAGACATGAAATATCAGACGGGGAAGAAATTAAAGTGCTAGTTAAGACTATCAAACATGCACCATTCAAATGGCAATGTAGCCCAAGTGCTTGCATAGCAAGAGAAAATGCCTGTACCAAACATATTACTCCAATTTCACATCAGTTATAATATTATATCTAAAAGAATAAACACTCAGTTACCAAAAAAGGATACAAATATAAAAAAATATACTAAAAAGGAACAGAGAAAAACATTGTACCTCAAAACCATACTCCATGAGAAATGTTTCTTGAACTCCACCAGGTATTATGATACAACTGCAGACAGGATCCAACAGAGAGGTAAACCTTTTCTTTGTCACTGGAGTCAGACCCATCCAAGTCCATATGTCTCAAAAATGGCGTGTAGAAAACCTATTTGTCAAGTGTGATAAGAAAAATTTAAAATTATATCCTCAATAAGCTTCTTACAAAACAGGGTCTACATAAATCTCACCGCACTACTAGCAAGAACTTTTATTTTGGGAAGAGGCATAAAACCCATGTTGTCCTCTAATGCAACAACTCCAATTGGCAAAACTGAACGTGGTTCATAGCCAAAAACTGCATCAAGAAGCATACTGTAGTAAATATTGATGAACTACAAACAATAAAACACACATAAATTAGAAATCATCACCATAGAGAGATATGCTAGCTTAAAACTTGCAAACATGTTTCAGATCTAGCTTTGCCAAAGGATAAGAAATAAATCGGTTCATTCAGGACACTTTGTCTTATTTAAGCAAGGTTCAATCTCTAAATGAATAATTATTTCATTTCAAAATGAATACTTGCATAAATTTGTTTAGAACAAACTAGCTAGTTCACTCCTCAAACTAACTAGTTCTTTTTCTTGGTACAAAGGGAAATAAAAAAGACAGAACAGAAAGCAACAAAGCTAGCTAGAAGAAGCTTGATGCCCCAAGCAAAATCCAAAGCTTTCAAGTGGTGGAATAAAAAACTCAGCCATCCTCTGATGAGCTCTCATACCAGCAAGGGCATCAGCGACACCAAAAGTAGCTACTTCTAATTGCAATTTCTAAGTTAAAACACATTAGTAATATCAAAAATTGATTAATCATATTCATATTTGTCTACACATTTAATTGATTTTACAAATTAGGATACTCAAACACTAACACTATAACTAGTTGTGAAGATAACATTGATTGAGAATATGCAACTATAAAGTTTTAA
>Ga0214543_1005352_pt1 | contig 23696 bp, 9 predicted proteins | sample CNSS2metaG_FD_160094 | JGI IMG/M metagenome (GOLD analysis project Ga0214543, IMG submission 160094) | Root nodule microbial communities from cowpea collected in UCLA plant growth center, Los Angeles, California, USA - CNSS2 | ecosystem: Host-associated > Plants > Roots > Nodule | place: USA... | reverse complement strand
AAAAAAAACCCAGAAAGAAAAAACAGGTTTTTTAACATGACATACAAAACCCAGGTGAAAAATCTCACCTTTTGCAGCCTCCAAATCCCAAAACTGGAAAAGGGTCGTTACCAAGAGAAGGGTGTTGAACAACAAAAGCAAGAAAAGAGGAAAAAGGAAGATGAAGGTATATATTATGAAGCAGAAGATGATTGTGCACAGATCACGAGGGTAATAACCCAAAAATCAATGAAATGTTTGCACAATCTCTTCTTTTTCTGTGGCATGCTTTTGTGTTTTTGGTTACGAGAGAGAGGGGAAAAAGAAGAGAAAGATGGAATATAATAATATAATTATTAGTTTAATAATTCAGAAATTATGATCTCTACACCATTTCTCACGAAACAGACGGAGAAAGTAAAGGAATCACATTTGTTTTTTCTTTCTTTTTATGACATTCCAATGTACATGATTATGGAATTTTGACAAAAGAATTTAAGGTTTAGTTCTATTTTTAAGAAACACTTCAATGTCTAATTTTAGTGTTAAGATAAATTTTTATCTAACTTTATTTCCTTTTAAAATCATTTCTTATTTTATGTGTATCATAAACTCTCAAAAGTTAAATACTTTACACAAAGAAAATTTGATAGAATAATTTCATTGTTATGATTATAAATAAATCAAATCCAAGTCAACAAATTATGACAGAACTAAAAACAGTACAATTAATATCTCACTATATTTAGTTTTAAATTTCTTTAAAAAAAAAGAGATAAAAGTGATTATTTCTTATGATAAGTAAAGAAACATTTTGTAAATAAATTCTCCATTTATATTTTTAATAAAAGTAGGACGAAAACATGATTACTTAAAATGAGGTGTAAACTTAATTCTTTTTCCAACCTTTTGCTTTTAAACTTTTAAACTTTTATTTTTGTCCCCTAATTGATTAGTGATTCAAATTAATCTATTAAACTATCAAATTAGTATAGCATATATTAAGATCATCACTGTTCTTTTTTGTTTGCACATTGATTTTACAAGTAAAATACCATAATGTCAAAATATCTTACTAAAGTGTGGATTTTATGACTTTTTTTAATTAAAAGCTTTATTTATAAATTAAAAACAATTTTCTCAAAATTTCTCTACTCTTTGTTTTTTGTACTCCATAAATGATAATAAACAACTTCCAAATTTTCAATAAATGAATTTCCCTATCTGAAAAAAGAAAAACTCTTATACCTAAAACTTCCATTATGTATCTGATGTTCCTTGAATTATAGTCTGTCTTAATTAATTAGTAATTAATTTAAGAAATTTGTCTTGCCAAACCAATATTATAGTATTTTAGAATTAAAAATTAAAAACTTCACAGCTGTCTTTTGAAGAAGAAAAAAACTTTGAATTTTATTAAAAACAATTGTCCAACAACCAGAAACTTGTATATGAAGTATGAACAAGAATAACTGGGAACTTGGATTTTGTGAAAAGAGTCCGACACTATAGTTGGAAGATAGAATCATAAATATTAAATAGAAAACATTATTTTATTATTTTATGCAACATGTTCAAACAAATTTATCTATATAAATGAAAATTCAAAAAATTAAAACTAATTTATTCATGAATTAAAGAGATTATATGTTGCTCAAAATGAATTTTAATTTGTGAAAAAAAGATAATATATATTTTATAATTTTTTTTAATAAATTCAATGAACTGGTCGTGAATACAGCTGTAATGAAAAGAGAGTGTAAGAAATGAAGTTAAGAATCGCTATCAGATGCATGTGCCTCACTTCATCACTTCTATAATTATCTTTTTCTATCTCTTTTTCAATTTATTTTTTTAAGTGTATTATACCAAAACTTGTTTTTTGTTTTATTAAAAATTAAAATATGAGTTTGCAATATTCAATCTACTATTTATTTATGTCCATCTATAACTTCTCACAATTAATAATATTATTTTTGAATATATATATATATATTATTTTATTCTTGTAAAATTATTTTCTACACATTTTTTATAAATTCAATATAATTTTTAATAATTATTTTTTATTTTAACAATTATTATCATAATTAAGTATTTTTATTTATACATATTTTCAACTCTATCTAATTATTATATATGATACTTTTATATAATATTTTATATAATTATAATTTCTATTCTAATATTTGTCGTTTAAGAAAAATATGTATTTTTTTCATTAAATATTTATACTATATTTTTATTGTAATTTTATTTTTTCATAAAAAATTATTTAGTTAATATTTAAAACACTACGATAAGTACATTAATATTCATATCTGTCGAGTAGGACGGAAAAAAATTCTACTTCTTAAGACGAAATAGTTAAATTTAAAGTAATTTAATCTATTTTTTTATCCTTGCATACTAAGTTTATATCTTTATTAGTAATATATAAAAAATATTTAATATACACAGTTTCTTATTTTTATAATTATACTGAAATTATTATTTTTTTATATAAAATAAATAATTACTGACAGGTAAACATGAGTATGTGTATTTTCGTTATTATATAAGATAATAAAGGCTATATCACTTTGATTTTCGAAATATTTGGTTGCAGAGAAAATGTGAATTGACTGCATAAATAAACAATATTTGAATTGTTTTAAATTAATATTTGTGGATTGTATGAAATTAATATGAAAAAACAAAACTATTGTTTTTAGTATTTTTGAGATTTTAAAATGGTGAAAGTAAGATTTTAAAATTCAAATGTAACGTCTCGTTTGACTTTGCTCGCACTGAAATGATGAGAAGTTTTAATAATCTATTTTTCAGAATAAAATAGCTTTTTATTCTTCTTAAATTATCTAATATTCTATTTTAGTTTTTTAAATACGTTATTTAAACTATTTCTTTTATCAGAAATATACATTTAAAAGTTAAAGGAATAAAAAAAATCAAAACTAAACTTATAAAATGTTAAAAATATTAAGAGATGTCTTTTCTATTTTAAAATACAAAATATGACTCAATAAATTGATCATTATATAATCTCACGATAAATTCCCTAGAAAGCATATTTACAAGGAAAAGAAAAATAAAAGGGATACAGTACCTCTTAAAATATGATAAAAGAAATAAATTTAAATTAATAAATATAGTTATGACTCATTTCCAAAATAACTTTATCACATTTTCATTAAAACATGTTAAAACTAACAATAAATAATTGATTGGAGCAATGTTGTTTCACATGTTTAGTTTAATTTTTATAACATCACATTATCATAAAAAAAAGTGTTCTTTTAATGTTTTTAATTAACTGTCTCTCAAAATGATTTTATAATTTTCTAAATTAAAACGACTTTTTACTCAAACAAACAAAAAAGTAGTATCACTTTTATTAAATTGTTTAATGTGATTAAAAAATTAAAATTTTAATAAAATTATCGGTTTACTCCAGTATTTCCATAAAAAAAAATCTCATTCAAATTTTTGAGAAATATTTTTTAAATTGTTTACTATTAATGTTGCAAAAGAAGAAGATGCACTGCAACAACAATGGCTTTAATTTGTAACACATAATTATCCTTTTAACATCTTTCAAAGCAATTCAATTATTTTCCTACACGATTTTATTACTGCCATAAATATACAATAATTAGATTAAGAAGCAAACTATTTATCTCTTAACACAGTCATTTCTGAAAATAACTTGTGTAAACAAAGTTAATTTGTGATGTTTAATACTTAATTAATCAAAATTTATAAGTGATATTTTCTTGTTCTTCACTCTTTGACAATTTGTGTACAATTTGACTACTAATAAAATATGGTTTTGGTAGGTATAAATTTGAATGAGATAGAGTTTGGTTTTGACCTCTATTAATGGCCATTGAAAAAAATCTTTGAAATCTAAATTGCAAGTTGTTTGCATGAATTTTAATTTCCCACAAAAAATCTTATGTTGTTTTGAATTCTTTGTTTTGTTTTGTCAAAATAATTGCTTATTCAAGTAACATGCATCATTGTATAATGTAATATTTAGATAATACTTTTTTATTCAAAATTAAAATAAAGATTAGTTGATAATAATACTCTTAATCACATGGGATTAGTTTATTGGGTTATTTGAAAGAAAGACTTAAATACTTTTTTCATCCTTATTTTCATAATGTTTGTTGGGCATGATCCTCATTTTTACCAAATATTTAAAATGGTCCTTATTTTTATAAATTGTGTTTAATTTAATCTTTTTGTGTGACGCCATTTAAATTAGTAGCGGAACACTGTATAGGTGACACTGCCAAATCTTACGGGCTAGGAACATATGAACAATATGCGAATTATTGACATTTATTTTGTGTACCCAAGCAACCAACTCTAACACACTACAATTAAACGTAATACAAACAGTGTCACATGTACATAGTGCTCTGTTACTAATCTAAACAGCATAAAAAATGACTAAATTAAACGCAAATTATAAAAATATTATTTTAAACATTAAGTAAAAATAAGAATCATCTAGAACAAACACTAACAAAATGAGAACATAAATAATATTTTAAGCCTTGAAAGAAAATACCTTTTTCTTCCTGTACTCCCTTGATTACTATATGCACCCTATAGTAGCAACAAAAAGACAAAAATACCCTCTCACTGTTGCATATAACCTCAGTAGTACGTGATTGTTGTTACCTCCAAAACTACACTTTCATTATCATCGTCGTTGCACTCTTTGAAAGGGAAAAAATAAAAATTTATTCCAAAAAACTCGTTTTGAAATATGTTTTGGAAAACTTATTTTAAAATTTTATTTCAGAAAACTCATTTTAAGATATATTTCACGAGTTTCGAAAAAATCATTCTAATAGTTTTATTCCAAAAATCCTATCCTATTTTAAAAATCATATCCTAAAAATTTTCTAAAACAAGTAATTTTGGAAGTGATGTTTATATGGAATAAAATTATCATTTAAAAAATTATAGAAATACAAGAAAAATCATATGAATACAAGAATAAAAGGTGTAGAAAACAATCATAGTGCTATTATTCAAGCAAATATTTTAAATTTAAATGTTATGTATAATCCATGGACCAAATCACATTAATTATATATGTACCATTGTGTCATAACAAATTGGAAGAAAAAACAATAACATTTTAGGTAAGAAAGCTATGTTTCAAAACATCACATGCCTTTAACACAAACATGGTCCAAAGAAATAACCAACATAACCCAAACAACAATTTGTTATGCATAATTGTGTCATTAAATTTTGAAAGAAAAAACATAACTTTTTTAGGTAAGGAAGCAATGTCTTTAACACAGATACAATTGGGTCAAGAAAGGCAATTGCTTGCTTTATTTTTGTACTTTATTTTCATAATTTCCTTTCCCACCTCTCATTGATAGAATAATACAAATAACTTTTTTAAATATTTTCTTTTCTAAAAACTTCTTTAAGAAAGTGTTAGAAACTTTTAAATTTCATGTTTTAAAAATATTTTAAATTACTCATTCTGAAATTTGGCCTATTCGGGGAACTTGTATCTTACAATGATAATAATTTGGTTGGTTCAATAGTAAAGAGTTTAATATTTTTTTTGTCTCCTCTTTGGGTTGACTATGTATTGAAAAATAATATTTCTAGTGATCTCAATTTACAAAATAAAGTTTGATGAAAAAACAAAATGATTAGAACTTTTTAATTTTATGTCTTTGAGAACTTTTTTAATATATTTTAGGTTTAATTATGTTTTGTGTCATGATCAATTTAAGAATTTTCAATTAAGTCTCTAATAAATTTTTATGATTTATTAAGTCCTTAAAATTTTAAAATACTTTTTAATTGAGTCTCAAATAATATTTTGTCAGCCCTTGAATGTCGTCATGTAATGATATTATGTTATAAAAGATTGTGATGATAAGATATTTTCTAAATATTTAATGTATTCAAAAAAATGTTTTTAAATTTAATTAAAAATATAAAATAAAAATATGAAAATATAAAATATGTAATTATAAAACGATGAAATACAAAATTATAGAAAAAACTAAAAAATATAAAATTACAAATTTTAAAAAATTACAAAATAATAAAAATATATAATTTTACAATTAAGAAATTTAAAATATATAATTATAAAACTATAAAAGTACAAAATTATAAAATTATGAAATTATGAAAATACAAAATATGAAATTGTAAAGTTATCAAATTGTAAATTTTTTAATTTAGATTTTTTTAATTTTATAGTTACATATTTAATATTTTATAATTTATATTTTTTTATTTTGAAATTTATAATTTTAATTAAAGTTAAAAACAATTTTTGTTAATACATTAAATATTCGGAAAAGATCTTTTATGTGATGATATTTAAAGAGGGTGACTGCACAAGATAACTCTCATATTATAAAATTAATATAAACATTTAATTGCAGGAACTCTATTAAAAATTTTTAAAATATCAAGGATTCAATAGATCACATAATTGAAAATTTCCAAATTTATAAAGGAGTCAAAACATAATTTAAACCTATATTTTAATTATTTCAAAAATATTATTATACATACACAGCCTACATCCATGTCTTGTCCAAGAAGGAAGTCTTAAATCTCTAATTAAAACTCGACAATTTTAGCTAATGAATGAACATATATTACATGCATTCATTGCGGTCTTAAATATTAAAGAAAATGCTTTCGTTTTCTTGGAATAAAAGAAAAGAAAATAATAAACAAGTGAAACACAGATACAAGAGCTCATGATAATTATGATTTGATATCATTACATAAATCGTAAACATAATAATTAGTTTTACGAATCCCATTTATTCATAATTTATTTTATTTTTTCAATCTATTTTTTTCATTATAAATAATAAATTTAATTTAATTTTATTATAATTCTCATATCACTTGCACTACAATTTATATCACATCTTATTGCAGAGCCAAATTAACAAACATATATTTTTATCAATTAAAATATTTTTTTAATCTATCACTTATCCCATCATTCACGATTTTTAACAATTTTTTCATTCAAATTCACTCATTCATCCATTAAAATCCACTAATCCAAACAATCCTATAAGCATTTTTTTATTCCCTCAAATTCACCCATTTATTCTCACTCAAATTTTCTCTACAATCCAAACATCATCTAAATTTGGAAACATAAAAACTTATTTTATTGATTATTATAATTTGTAAATATTAATTTAAAAATAAAATAAAATTCTAAACACAGTTTAGTTTTTTTTTTTGGAACAGACATGGTTTAGTTAAGAATTTGGTTCTGCAATACAACTATTTTAAACTTTTTTAATATTAAATTAGATAGCAATAGTCTTTTAACTATTTTTTTTAATTTCCACTTTAAAAAGGTAAAAGATGAAACCAAACACAAAAAATTATAAAGAAACGTAAGAACAAAAAAAAAAAAAAGAAAATTTGTTTCAAAATATTATAACTTCTAAAAACTTCATCCCCGCAAATGCAACCATACACGGCTTAACAGTAACACAATCCATATCTGCTAAGAACAACACTGTACGATAAAGAATGAACTAGGATTAGGGATTTGTCACTGCAGAGCGTTTCAGAGAACGTCCCAATTCTCAAAATTTATTCTTTTCAGATGAAAAATTGATTTGTTTTAACAAAATCTGTTCTTGGTTCTGTGGGTATATGAAACCAAACCCAAGATGAACCTTTTACTCCCTCAACACCACAACCTTTCATTCTCCCAATGCCCCCTTTTCCACAACCCCATCAAAACCCTCCAATTTGTTCCCAATCCTCCCGCACGTGTGAGCACCGTAATCCGCATGGGTGGGGGTCCCCGCACGTACCCGGGTGGCGTGTCGAAGTGGGTGTGGAAGCGGATGCAGGCGAAGAAGGCGAAGCAGCTACTGAAGGCGCGTCTGTCCCGGGAGCGGCAGATATACGAGATGAGGAAGCGGGCGGAGCTGAAGGCGGCGGTGTCGGAGCTGGAGCGGCCGTGGGAGGTGGTGGAGAGGGCGGCGGCGGCGCCCAATCTGTTCTCTGTTGGGGCTGATGAGCAGGTGAAGGTTCTTGCCGACAGGTTTCAGAGGCCTGGTGGGTTTGATATGTGGAGTGAGAAGGATGGGCCTGTGTTGTTTGAGACCCCTGATGAGTTGCCATCTGCTAGATTTTTCCCCAAAGGAGTGGTGCACAGTGTGAAGCCCTATAGGAGGGTTGATGGGTATGGGCTGGTGAAGGAGGGGTATGATGAGGAAGAAGGTTTGGTAAAGGGGAATGCTTTTGATGATAATTTGAGTGAGAAGGAAAATGGGGGAAAGAAGATTGAGTTTAGTGGAAAGTTGAGTGAAAAGGGGAAGAAATTTGAATTTGGTGCAGGTTTGAGTGAAAAGGGAAATGGGAATGGAAAAGGGGTTTTGTTGGAGGATGTTGATGGAGAATTTTCATCTTTTGATGTGAATTATGGGAGAAATGGAGTTGAGGGTGAGGGTGAAGGTGATGTTGGTTTGAGAAGGAATGGGAATGGGAATAGGAGGAGGTTTTTGTCTGATAATGTTGGTAGAAATGGAGTGCAGTCTCATGGGAGGAATGGAGTGGAGGGTGATGGTAGATTGAGAAGAAATGGAAATGGAAGGAGGGTTTTGTCTGATGATGTTGGTAGGTCTAACAATGGAGGGCGATCTTCTCGTTTGAATTATGAGAGGAATGCAAATGGAAGGTTTGATGGTGGAGAGCATTCTCCTCCCTCTTCAAATTTTGGGAGGAATGAAACAAGTTTTGATGGCAGGTTAAGGAGGAGGGGGAATGGAAGGAGGGTTTTCTCCAAGGATGTTGTTGATGGATCTAATGAGTTGCATTCAGGAGGAGTTGGTTCTGTCAGGAAACAGAGAGGGGGCAATTCCATTAGAGGCAGAAGTGGAGGAAAGTTTGCTAACAGGACTTTAGAGTATGCTTCACCAAGAGGAAGAGGAAGAGGTAGAGGTGCAAGTTCTGAAGTTTATGATATGGGTTTGCAACAAGATGGGAGTTATGGGTTCCAGCAGAAGCATGAGGAACTTGACTCTACAAGTTGTTAGAGCCATGGATTCTTAATCTAATCATTCTAGGGGTTCAACAAGTTTTGCTACCAATTACTGATGATTTGTCTAAAAGGGTGCATGTCATGTCCTTTTGGAAGTCCTTTCCTAGTGAACTGAAGTGTATGTCTGATCTGCTCATGTGGAAAATGAAAATTGGACTACTCAAATGTCATTGTGTGAAAGTATATCTTGTATATATAGTTCATTTGAATATCAAAAGATAACATTGAATTTCTAGTCAAAGTCTTTTACTTGTTTTCTATTTATGTGTTAGCAGAGATGCATTTATATATTTGTTTGAGAGTGTTTACAACTCAGAGCACTTTGAGAGTGTTCAGAAACTCTCCAATGAAGTTTGCACTGGTTATATTACTGAATACAAAACTATATAGGAGTTTTGATGGTTCATGTTTAGATCGAAACCAAGTAGCTGCACATGGATGCCACGCAGTAGTAATTTCTTGCTGTCAAATTTACTGAACTGTTATAAAGTAGAGATTGAAAAAATGTAATATGTTTCTGTTGCATACATTATTCACCCCACAACTAAACTCATGACCTTACTCAGAATTACATATGTAACCCAATGGTGACTTCATCACTTCCACCTTTTCCAACCATGTTTAAACTTGCCAAATCCAAACCTTCCATGCTTCCAACGTTTGCCAAATTTCCCATGCTTGAACTTTCCATGGCCAAAGTAACCACCATGTCCATAATGATGATGATGTCCATGAGCCAAATGGTGAGCACCATAAGCAACAGCAGCCGCAGCAGCACCCCCTGCTAACAATCCTCCCATGCCTCCCATTCCAGCTCCACGCCCTACATATCAGAAACCATATCAGAACTATTTACCAACAATAACAATAAAAACGTTATCTCACTAAATAAGATACAATAGACTGTTATTGTTACCTATTTCAAACTGGTTAATTGATCAATACATTTTACTAGAAGAAAACAAACTAGTTAATTGGTCAATACATTCTACTTGAAGAAAACACAGCTAGTGAATTTAGCTTCATCTATTTGGGGTCAATTGTTGAGAATTTTATAGAGTTGAGACAAAAGCTAATATGTTTTCTAAGTTATAAAATTGGTAAACTGTGAATAAATAGTGAACAGCGATTAAAATATGTTCAAAACAGGGAATTATGAAAGTCAAAACTCAGTTTTATATGTTGCTGAGTATCAACCTTCTTGAAGCATGTTGAGCTTTTACTTAACAATTTTATGAACATAAGATCTCCTCCAATACTTCATCAGTCTCTTAGTGAAGTATGAGTAGGATACTATTTGTTAAACTTTGCTATACCATGTTATCCAAGATTGACTCCTAAATTCCTTTTACATCCCTTACGATAATTTGTAGTAATATATCACAATGTGCATGCAGACTGGTCTCTATTCAAAATCATATTTGTGATAGTTTTTTTGTTCTGCAAAGTGTATGCATTCCCATTTTTGTGATATTGTTTTATTAGCACCACTAATTCGTTAAGGTGTGACGCTAGCAGTGTTACATAGGTATTTCAGTAAGGAGGTAGCCTAATTGGAGATGCAGTTTTGGTGATATTGTTTTGATGCAGATATTATGATAGATGTAGTTTTTGGACGCGAATCCAAACATCTTCTTACTAGACATTTTGAATTAGGTTCACAATCAAATAATGTCTTTTTTTACCTCACAGTGTTCAACTAAGTTTATAATCCCACAAGTTCAACTAAGTGAACAACGTTCTACGGCAGTCCTTCCTCAAGGAACTTGCAGTCGCACATGTACATTAATGTAAAAACGACTCCAAGTCCCACATCGAGATATTCAGCATATTACTAAAGAGTATTGATTATAAAATAAGTACTTGTGGCATTGGAAAACATACTTACCTGGATGGGGTCAATGAGTGATCAACAAGGCTCATGGCCTAGAACTGTGACCTTCATTGCACTCAGAAGGGATACTGTTCTAAGGTCTGCCCTAGTGGCAGAGCCTACATCATAATTTGTGTAATTTGTGGGAGAGGGGGCTTGCGTTCGCGCAGCCCCTACAATTTAGTTTAATTATTTTATCTTCTGTTTATATATTATTTCTTTCGTCTACAATCTAGTTCATTTTTTTATTTTCTGTTTATATATTATTTCTTTTGTCTACAATTTAGTTCATTTTTTTATTTTTTATTTATATATATTATTTCTTTTGTTTGAGAATGTTTATAATTAATGTTTCATGAAATGGGGAACTAGTTAGTCCGTATGTTTGATCTTTAGGAGTTTACTGTATGTTTATTTTGATTTGATTCATGCTAATGACCAAATATCTTATTACTGGAAGTTTTGGAATAGTTTCACAATAAAATAAATGTCTTCTCTCCTCAAAATGTTTGAATTTATTATCCACCACAGATTGAACTTTTCTGCTGATTTGTTTTATACGAACATTCATTCTATGGCAGTTAAAGTCAAAATCATTTTGGTTAAAAAATGACGTTGATGATGACACTTGTGTTTTCATGGTTGCATTTTGTTTTTACATCACGAAAGAAAGACGGTTCTTCATAAGAGAAATTGGTGTGGAACAGAAGGTTTATGAAGTCCCACATCGAAATATCCAAAGGAGTAGTGTAGAGTTTTAGCTATAAAACAAATGCTTGTGGCATTGTTTAACATACTTACCTGGACGGGGTCATTGGGTGATCATGAAGGCCCATGGCCTAGAGCAGTAACTTTCATTGCACTTAGAAGGGGTGCTGTTCTAAGGTCTGTCTAAGTGACAGAACCTACGTCATAATTTGTGGCAGAGGGGGCCTGCGTTCGCGCGGCCTCTACAATCCTCACTTCAAAATTATTTTCTAACCAACATGTTTCATCTTATATAATGCCATCATTTTCTAAGTTATAAAAATACTTTTAACTGATACTATATTGTTGTTCTCAGTATATGTTCTTACTTTCTAATGATATATGTTGTTTACTAAATCTGAGTATGATATATGAAATTTTATTACAGTGAATTTAAACAGGTTTATGTGAAAGTAAATTCTTAGGTATCATTGTTGAATTGTACCTGCAGAATATGGAGGCATAGCTTGTGGATAACCATGTGGAGCAGGGTAAGCTGGTGGATACCCTGAATGAGGATAAGCATTAGGTGGATACCCTCCAGGAGGTGGATATGCTGCTGGTGGTGGTGGTGGATATGCTGGTGGATATTCTGAAGGGTAGTGACCTGGATGAGGATACCCTCCAATTGGTGGTGGATAAGCTTGTGAAGGGTAGGCTGTTGGAGGGTACCCTCCAGGAGGAGGGTAACCTGGTGCTGGATACCCAGTTGGAGGAGGGTAGGGAGGTGCACTTGGATACCCTATATGTGGAAATATACCTCTCTCTCTTGACTCATCATCTTCATCTTTTCTATTGTTCATGTTGATTCAACCTACAACCAAAAGAAAGAAAAAGAATCTCAATTTATTTTGCTCATGATGATCAATGAAGAACAGTTTTACTTTTACATCTAAAATCACAAACCAGTTATAATTTCCAGAAACAAGTTCATAAATAAGATATTAAAAAGGAGTTTGTTTACACCAATCTTTCCAGTGTTGGAATGAAGTTATTTATTCCTTAATCTTCGCATGATTCAGTAGATCCATACAAAAAATTAGTACTGATTTTTTGTACAGTGTCCTTGCAGAACCAAAAATGATTCAGGATAAGTTCATCAAACAGGAGCAAGGAAAAGATTATAGAACCAAGATCAATGACATAACTTTATTCTCTTTTGAAACAAGCACTATCAATATCTAGCAATCCCTCAATGGATAATCAAGAACAGGGTTCATCAAAGCATTCAGAATCTTTCAGAGTTTGATCAAACCCATGTTTATTTCATCACGAACATGCCAAAGATAAACGAGAATCTGAGAAGAACCAAAAACAGGAACACAAGCACTAAAATTGGCACAATCCATTAACCATGAAGAACCCTGTTGATCACGTTATACAAAATTTACCAAAGAAAAGAAGAAGAAGAATCATGACATGTCAATCAAACCAGACTGAAAACAGAATCCATTTCCACACAGAATATTAGGCAGAAACAATGGAAAAGAAGAATATCATTGTTGCTTCATGCTTACTCAATGGGAATTTGTGAGTGCTTTCTCCAAAATCTTCTAAAGTTGATGAAAGAATATAATTGCCTCCAAAAGAATAAGAATGAATAAATTGAAACTTTACCTGTTCTTATACCTATCATTCTCTTCATTTTGAGGAGCACATGTGTATTTACGCGTCTACGTTTTCTTGAAAACTGTTACAAAAACAATTTCCAGGAAAAAGCATGAAATAGTTTAATGATTTTTAATACTTTTTTTGTATGTTACGTCATTAAAATATTTTTTAAATTGTGTATGATATTTTGAATGTAATTATAAATTTTATAAACATATATTTACACCATTGGTTATTAACCAGTTATAATTTTTGTTGCTCATGAATAAAATAAGGTGAAACCAAAAACTCTGTTGTTCTGTTGTTAATGTTCGTAGAATTCCGCTGTCCTTTTCCTTTCATTCGTCAATGTTGGTGTGATGTTAGGTATGCAGTTACATTAATTTTAGTAATTGCCAATAAAGTTTTATAGTTTAAAAAAAAGGGAAAAAAGAAAGGATAAATAATTACTTGCAGACACTCAAGCTTCTTTCACTGTAAAATCTTTATTTTATTTTAATTATTTTTTAAGATACTAATATATTGTTGATTTGAGTGAAACAAAAATAAATTATTCAAACGAGATTTCTAAGAATACCCTCCTCTCATAAGAAATGTATGAAAAAAATATATTATCCTTTACACAGCTTTGAATTTTAGTTGAAAACAGTATTGTTGTGGCTAAAATATTCCTTAATGAACCTCACCTAAAACTATGCCTACCATTTTACCAACCCTACCTTATAAATTGCATGGAAAACTACTTGTATATTTTTTTATTGTATTTGAAACTAAAAGACAGTTTTTTTTTTCCTGTTTGAGGCCTTTGTATCAGAAAATCACATGAAATCATGAATAATCCAAGTTGAGTTTTGTATGTAAGGGAAAAAGTTTGTGCCTTTTCTTTCCACAAAATTACTTTTCAACTGTACTTGATCATACAAAAATACACTTCAAATACATAATACACAAACCCTAACCTTAACCAATTAGGTATGATATGTTCAACATGAGAACTTCATTGGTAAGCATTCTAGGAAGATGTGAGGTTTTTAACTGTAGTTGAACATGTAAAAGAACTTGGATTCTGCAGACACAAAAAAAGACCAAGCATCATGTTAAGATTTGATGTGTCATGAGTGTTCCTTTCCATTTATGTCTGACATGGACAAGGTTATCCTTTTGCTTCATACTAGGAGAGCAAATCAACAAAGTAGTTGATCTTGAGAACTCATCTTTCATATCTGTTTCTGGTACAATCTTCTAAAGATTTTTGCACCTTCAAGTTCTGCATGAATCTCTCTCTCAGTCCTTATTCCCATGGGGTTGCTTAACAACCACCCTTCACTGTCACACAACATAGCTGGGTTGGAAACATCTATGTGTTTCAGTGCTTCAACTTCATCAAACTGATTTCTCATGTCAAGTGCCACTTGAAGCACATCAGACTGTACAAAAACCTGTCATAACACAGTAACAAACGAGAATTTCAGTCAAAAGCTCCAGAATAACTGTTAATGTTAGTACAAGAAATGTTCAGAACCAAAACATGAATCTGATAACAAAATGAAATAAAAACCGCAACATTTCTGTAAGTGTCCGAAACAAAATAAATGTGTATACAAATTGAGTCAGAACTAGAGTATATGATTGTTTCAGGAATTTGGGCTCTCTGATGGTTTTTGTGTTGTTCTTATAGTGTGTTTTCAAAATATATTGATGGACAATGATTTTGATGTTTTAAAATATATTAAAAGAATTTTAATATACCAATATCAGTGTATTTTTAATGCTCAGTAGAAAACAGTATCAAAAAGTTCAACACAGAATCTGGACTCTTGTTTTAGTATATCAGTTACTTCCACAATCTTTATGACGGTGACTATCAGAAACAATATAAAAGCACAAGGGAGGGAAAGTGTATGTGAGGAAATTTTGTTTTACTCATTACCTCTTACAATGTGTAGGAAATACCATTCCATGCATTATTACCCCATTAAGGTAATAAACACTATTTACAAACTCTCAAGCGTATTGCTGATAATTGTCTTCTAATTGGAAGATTAATATACATCACAAGTCAACTAATGTGTTAAGTATTTGCACAGACTTATATTTCACGAAACCTAAGCTTTTTCATTATTAGTTCCTCTAAAAATCATTAGACGAACTTACATATCCCAACATTTAAACAAATGCTCATAGCATGGTTCATCTTCGGTCTTTATTTATGGAACAAGCTCTTGTACAACCAATGTAAAAAACATGTAACTTGTAGAAATTAAAATAAGACAGTATAGTACAACAAGGAAATCTCACAGAATAATATTTAACAAAATTTTAGATGAACATGCATGAGTTTTTGCAATGATGCAGAAATATACCTGTCCCCCTGGCATTAAATTGTCCACTATAGCACCGACCAAAGGCTTCTGGAGAACTCTTCTTTTATGATGTCTTTTCTTGAAATGTGGGTCTGGACACTGCATGTGTAGGGTGAAATCACTTAACCACAAATGAAAGGCACTTTTTTATGTAAAATCCTTTAGTAATAACAATGTAGCCAACAAGCCCTTAGCTCAGTGACACCCTTTTCTTGCATTGCAATGCTATATAGAAGACAACTCACCAGAATTGAGACTAAGAACAAGGGCCCAGGATATGATTCTACCAACTGCTTGAAAGAAATTGTGGCATTTGCAAACAAGAAATGTCTGGCATTTTAGTGTAACAACAGTCATTACTCCAGCATTGAAAAAGAAAAACATATAGAGTTTTAGGATAGTATCATAGTACATGTTATTGAGAGCCAGATCCTTTGCCCATGTCTCAGCGCGTTTGACTATCTGCACAAGGAAGTGTTAAATTTTCAGACAAGATTCCCCTATATTCAAAGCTTAATGTGCTCAAAAGATAAGAAATAAAAACTGATTGAAAGAAGCAATTATCTAGGGCATTTGAAACCAAAAGTGACAGAAAGAAAATGGTTCCATACCCTTTCCCGGATTTCCAAACCCAAAAAGTTTCTCTTTTTAGGAGTTCTTTTGGCCAACCACATTAGAAACCTGCCACTGCCTGACATGGTTTACAAATTACAACATCAGATATGCTGGAATAGGTAGTATACTTAGGTTACTGAAATGATTCACTGATCCTAGTCCAAGAGATACTTCTTAATGGCATTTTGATGTCAAGGGTAAAAATTAATGAAAATGATTGTTGTATCAATATGAGCAAGATATTTTGATTCAACAAAACCATAAGGCAACTGCAACCTCGGTATTATATCATGTAAGAAACTAGTTCCATCATTATTAACTTCCACATACATGATCTGTACCAGTCCATAACAGACACACAAAATGCATCAAATAAATTTATCATTGAAATTCAGGTTACCACATCCAATGTCCACCATGAGTGGCAACATTGGGTCTGCAAAGACCTGGTTCCAGTCTGGTACTTGTGCAGGAACCTATAAAGAAAAAGAGCCACCTTCAGTGGAAAGAAAAAGACTACTTCAATGCATGATGAATGATTCATTGAACCAGTAGTCTAACTCTATGTCACAGAAGCTATTTATGTCTTGTTTCTGAATCTGCCTCTGGATCTCCACAACAATGCATCTCAAGTTTAATTTTGATACACTATCAATGCATCACAAATCCTTGTAAATATGACTTTTAAAGTAATTATTACAGATGTCAGCAATCTTATCATAATCATAGAGTAAAAGACCTTTACATTGGCAGCATTCTATTCACATTCTGAATTCCTATACCTCTTTGTATAACAACTTGAATAAACGAGGCAAACAATGAATAAATTGAAAGCAAATGTTGTGACAAAAGTTACACTTTAAGTGAAACATACTTTTCTTATCATGCTCTACATCAGTTGGACTTCAATGGAAAACATGGAACTTTGTGAGTCTCATTTCTTATTTAACAAGTGTCCTTCCTAGTTTTATTATTTCCAAAAAATTTTAACCCATAACACAATATGTGTGTTGAAGATTGTGCCACTTGCACTCCTATTTATCTATATACGTAATATCATAGATTCCTACACAACTTCTTTCAAAAGTTAATAATAATAAAACATGAACATAGCTAAAATAATTGAATGGAGAGATTGAATTTATAAAGTAACACATTACAGAGAAAGAAGCACTTAGAGGATTAACATGTTGCCTGATCCTGAGGTGACCCAGATCCTGAAATTGGATACACAACATAACATGGTTAAATAAATAAACAGCAAATCCAAAAGTAAAAAACTAACACACACACACACACACACACACACACACAAACAAACACATAAATATGCATCACACAGATTAATATTATTTTTAAACCACCATTATAGTCCCTAGAAGTGTCTAATAAAATTCAAAATAATTCTCACAAAGTACAATTCGTCAATCAGATTGGACTAAAATTGAAGACATAAAATGATAGCAATAGCATATACTTAGGAACAAAAATGTCAACAAGAGATTAAGTTTAGTGACTGAAATGAAAGAGTGGAAATTTCAGTAACTTAGTTAAATTTTCTTACTTTCGAGGAGTAAGGGTGCTTTAACAGCACTACAATTCTCTGTTTTCACTTTTGAATTACAACTATGTCAATTTGTTTCTTGTTCTCAAATATTCCAATGTGAAACAAAATCATGGGTTATTGATTGAGAGGGAAAATCACACTGAACCATTAAGTAGACGAATCAAAATAACAGTGTCCCAGAAAAATGTGTATATGGTTTATATAATGAGGAATACAAAAAGGGTTACCAAGTTGTAAGAGAGATTGAGGTCAGCATATTCCAATGCCACCATTTCTGAGCTTCTTTGATGTGCCTGTTGGAGTGTGGATTGAGCTGAAGAGGACACGTGGCAGCTGGAGGAGAAAGAGAGAGAAGAAGGAGGAGGAGGAGAAGAAACGAGAAAGGGTGAAAGACGTAGCATTAGTTGCGAAGAACTCTGTAATTGCAACAACAAACGAGAGGAGGAAGAAGAAGAAGAATAAGCCATTAACGTTGTTGTTGGTATTGTTGTTTATTCTTCTTTCACTTGTTCTGTTTTATTTACCCCTGTTCGATTTTAGTTGATTTAAGGTTTTGCTTAGTTTGTTTTGTTTTTTCTTTTCATCAACATGAAAATTGATTAATTACACAATTTCTTAAAATATTATTTCAATTAATTGAGTTCTTATTATTTTTTAATTAGATTAGAGGATTTACAAATAATTTTACATATATTCATATGTTAGCAAATATGATTTTTTTATTAATATAAGATATATTCTTGTTAATGTAAATAGTAAATAACTTATTATTTTTATTAAAAATATGTTAAATAACAAAAGTATCAAAGATTATTTTTCAATCATCATCTAGGATAACTAAAGAATCATCTTTCATTACCATTAATATAGGTAATAAGAATATAATAACCCTTTATTAAATTATTATTCATATTTTTCAATCAATATAAAAAATATATATCATGTTAATTTTAAAGCATCACTTTTTTTTAACATGTGAAAACAAATACAAAAAATAACAAAATAATATATAATCATGTGATCTAAAAAGTAATTTTTTTAAGTATTTTATAAAATAAATTTAAACCTTGGTAGTGGGTTAATTTTTTAGTTCACTCAACTGCACTAATATATAAAAAAAAGTAATTACTATAATTTAAAAACAGAAATACATTGTTTAAATAAGAACTAAGTTTTTACACAATTTTAACCTTAAAAAATAGTATAAATGATTTTTTTTTATCTTAATTGCTTTGGAAATAATAAAATTGAAAATAACTTGAGGGAAGATCAGAGAAGAACTGAGTTGGTTTGGTGCTGGAAAGAGCAAGAGAAACAAGGCATGGCGGTTAGGCAAAAAGCAGTATCTGCACTTCCAACCCTTTTACGAACTCTTCGCAAAGAACCATTAAAGCCTCACAGCCATGTCAACGCGTTACCCTCTCTTCGACGCGCTTTCTCTTTGTACGATCAGATCAATCTCATCGATCAAGTCCCCGAGGACCAGCTCCGATTTCAAGGGTTGGTACCAATCCATCTTCCCCTTTTGTTTTTTGTTCATGTAAAGCTTTAAATTTTAGTTTTTTTCATGTGGGGTTTGAGGAAGAGAGTTGAATGTAAAATGGGTTTTCTGCAATTGTCTCAAATAACATGGTGACACGATGTATAACTTGATGCAGGGAGTGAACTTGATTGAAATATTTTGTTCCTTGTTTTTCATTTGTTGAAATGGGGTGTTTTAAATTTTAGTTTTTTTTTTTTAAATTTACGGTACGAGGAAGACTATTGAATGTGAAATGGGTTTTCTTGAATTGTCTCAAGTAACTGGACTTAGGGACTTAACTTGGTTGTAATCTCTGTTAATTTTTTCCTCATTCTGGCATGGGTGTTTAAAATTGAGTTTTTAATATGGGGTTCGAGAAAAAAAAAAGGTGAAAGGGAAATGGGTTTTGTAGAGTTTTCTCAAATATAGTGACATGATATGTAATTTGATGCATGGACTTATCTTGGTTGCAATTTCTCTGTTCCTTTCTTCCTTTCTGGGTTTTTTTTTCTTCTCATTCTGAAAGTAGGGTGTTTTAAATTTTCATTTTTTCAGTATTGGGTTCAAGTTATAGACTTAATTTATTATTTTTGTTTATTTCAATTTGTTTAGGTATAATGATACGGGGTTTACTGTAAATGGGGTTGAGTATGAAGGAAGCTTGCTTTGTGTTGGAAATTTACTCATGTCTTGGAAACCGAAGAAGTTTTCAGAGATCACTGCTGATAGGTTTGTTTGTTCTATGCTCCTTGTCTCTTCTTCCTATTCTTTGTTAGCAACATTTTTATTCAAATAAGCATTCTTGCATTCTCATGTTCCTCTTAACCTCTATTTATGCATGAAGCTGTTGTATTTTATCTTTTCTTGTACAGTTAGTGTTTATCCTGAAATTGATCCTTTACTCTAAAAGTTGAAGAAGAATGGAGTGGTAACTGTGCTGCCTTAGTGATTCAAGTCCAAGGTTTCTAATTTACCTTTGAAGTTTGAAGAAAAATAGAAGAAAAAAACTGAACTTACATTAGCTCATAATAATATGTCTGAATGTACGTATATACAACCTTAACATATCTATCTATAAGCAGAAAATAATGAAGCAACAAAGGTTATATATATAAACCGAAAGTCAATCTGTCTAGTAGTGTTTTCTTTATCAGTTTTGAAACCTGTAAATGGAAATTCCACTAAAAGCTAGAAATTGTTGCTTCCCGCACAAAATGCTGTTTTGAAATGGTCGCAACATGAATGAATCGTGTAGACGAACATGCTATAAGAAATTTGGTATGCTAGGAAGATGACTACCAGAAGAAGCCTTAAACCTTACTATGCTACACCAATGCACTAGAAGCCTCACAATGAGAGCTTCACTCAGAACACCACTCTTAAATCTAAGTGAAGAATTGCGAAATACTTCTGTGGACAATGGAATAAGCAAATCACTAGTATTATCAATGAAAAAGTAGCCACAAGTGTGGAAGGTTGTATGCATCGTAGTGTAATAGTTATAAAACATGCAGAGAAGCGACAATAATTAAATGCATTATAACATTCTAGTTTCATCTCTGTTTGTTTAGGAGAAAATGCATTATGTTATCTTGCTCTAATATGTTTTTGACTTGTCTCTTCTTGCAGCTTATCACTCTTCCAAATTATTCGTCCTATTCCAGGTTGAATTTTTTAGTTTTGACATTCATTTTGTTTTTGCTTTACATTCTGTTTCCCCCAAATTTTGGTGAAGCTCTACTTTTGATTTTGCATTTCCTTTTCGGGATTAGGTAGGATACTTCATAATCTTTTATTCCCTGAATGAATAATTAATGAATTCATGCTTAATATACATTGCCTTTTCTTAATATTTATTAATTGCTTTTAGTTAATTACTTTTAGTTAATTACAACACATTGCCTTTTCTTAATATATTATTAATTGAATGCTGTGATTGCGTATTTAATTGCTTTTGATCTATATTAACTGACTCTTGAAAAAATTATTTGGCAGAGATTTTGATTCTTGGATGTGGAAGGAACATTCAACATGTAGATCCTGAACTGAGACGGTTTATTCGATCCACTGGCATGAAATTGGAAGCTGTAGATTCGGTATCTATATATCTTATTGGAAAAACTCATTTCATTTTTTTCTTATCTATCTCTTTTAGAAGTTGTTTGACCAAACTGGTCCCGAGTATAAAACAATTCATAATTCAAACATGATGGTACAAATGATTAGTGAAAATTTTAATTTTGATCTATTATTTGGAAACCAATTTACATGATCATTCAACCATATGCTGTCATATCATTGAAAGAATTCTTTTGACTGCATACATGGCAATCCATAACTTGATGACTGCAAAAATCTTTATACTGAGTTAGTGCTAATTAAATTCTTTTGACTATTTACACAGAGAAATGCAGCATCAACTTACAACATACTGAATGAAGAAGGTAGAATTGTGGCTGCTGCACTTCTTCCACATGGAGTTTCTGCATGAAGCTTGGACCTGTTCACATCCATTCCATTAAGGATCTTAACCCAAATCTTTGAGACATGCTTTGATTTTCACGTTTAGAAAGTTTTGACATAGCAATAGCAGAATGTGAATCAAACTCAACTTAGTCCTTTGATGTCTGCTAAGGTTTTCAAGTGTAATAAGGAGAATTAAAATGTATAGAGTGCAGAAAATCCCTGCAAATTTGGACTCTAGTTACTTACTGGTTGTTTGCTATCTCACTTTCTCAGAAGAGTTGAAAGAAAATGGCTTGAATCAAACCCTAACTTTTCCTGTTCCAATCAACCCTTTATGGTTTGTTTGGATGAGATAAAAGAAAATGGAGAAGATCATATACTACTACTATGTGTGCTTGGAAGATCTACAAAAACTCTTTTTGCATAGAGCAATGATAGTTCTCCGTGAAAGTATTTGTTGCACAATCTATGTAATATTTGATCGTGACTGTTGAAACAAATTTTCTAATGATTGTGTTATCTTGGATAAACTTTGGTTTTACCCATTATTTTGGTTTGATTATCTTTTATTTGACAATATATGTTTTAAAAGTCAAGAGAGGATAATACAAAGCAATAATATATCATAGATTATAGATAATAAATTTTTACACGAGATATTATATCTGTACAGTGAAAGTGTCGTGGATGATTGCTTTTTTTTTTTTTCTAGGGATGGTAATGCAATTCGTTTTGCGTAACATTTGTTTTGTGGATTTGAAAATTGAAAATTGATCTGTGATTGATAAGATTTCAATAACTTTATTTTATTTAATTAAATTAGTAGAAATAATAATTTTTATAATATTTTTTAAAATAAGTAATATTTATAATTTTGTAATGAGTTAAATGTGTTTGTATTTTATGAATTTTGATTTTGTCATTATTCAAAATTTTGATACTTCTATGTCTTCAAATTTTAAAAATAAATAAATATAGTCTTTTTTTAACTAATTACATTAATTTTTTTATGTGTCAAATGCATTTTATACTAGTATTTTAGTTATTTACATTGTTTGATATATTTTTACTTTAATATCAGTTGAAAAATATGTTTAAGATGTTTATTGAAATAAGAATCGACTTTGAACTTAAATAAGAAACGAGACACGAATGAAGGAACTATTTTTAGATGGATTGGACCTGAAAAGAAAAAAAATTTAAATGACTAAGTTGCCTAGAAGAAACACACATGATGTGTGTGTTGTGCTGGTGTTACTGGATTTTAGAAATTTAAGTTAATGCAAAATATGTGAGTTAATGCAGATCAATCCATCATTAGCCCGCGTTGATTAAGGATTATGCGGGATGAACCTAAACAAGTAAGTGAATTAAAATAAGTGAATTAAAATACCGAGTTTATTTCACACTTTTTTTTATGAGATGACCAACGTGGTCCATCCTACATTTCTATTCCTAATTTTTTCTAATGAATTTAACATGATAAAAAAGTGTGTGTATGTGAGATGGTGGGTTAATTGCAACTTAGTTTTTAATACTTAAGTGTGTTGGGATTTCTACTCTAAATACAAAATTGGTTCAATCCAACCCCAGTTTTTACTACATGCTAATGACTTTTATTTCTTGCACATCAAATTCTCTTTGAGCGCATATTCAAATTTTTAAAATGACCGTTTTACCTTTCACAAAAATGACTTCGGGAATACATGTTTTGGAAACTTTTGAATTATTTTCTTCATTTTCTCTCATATTCTTTCAGCTACAACAGTGATGACAACGCGACAACGAACGAGGTTGGTGCGATGGTGAATGATGTTTGAGTTTTTTTTTTTTTTTTTTTTTTTTTTTTTGGGTTGGGGGTT
>Ga0214543_1005351_pt1 | contig 23700 bp, 14 predicted proteins | sample CNSS2metaG_FD_160094 | JGI IMG/M metagenome (GOLD analysis project Ga0214543, IMG submission 160094) | Root nodule microbial communities from cowpea collected in UCLA plant growth center, Los Angeles, California, USA - CNSS2 | ecosystem: Host-associated > Plants > Roots > Nodule | place: USA... | reverse complement strand
GTCTTTGTTTCTGCCTCTAAATAGTCTTAGCGTGAAATCTGATTCCATATGTTCCAGTGACAAATCTCTTACTCTTCTAAAAGTTTTCGCAAGAACATTGTGATTGTCAATCATTTGAATCAAATCAACAACCAATGATTCATCTATAACAGATTCCTTTGTGTTTGAACTAAAAAATAATAAAGAGAAAGCATGTCAACACATTTATTTAAATATTTCATATAATGAAATTATTTAATATATTCACTGACCTGAAATGTTTGACTCTGTTAGTCATTTCATTTTCGGAGTTTTCGCAGAACCTATTCTGGGTCTTCTTCTTTTGTTTCTTATTTTAGAGTTAAGACGAAGCTGTTAAGACTCAAGAGGACATTAGATCCTTATAAGTGTGGTTAATTTTTTTCGCAATTAAGACCTAATCATAACTCATTCACGAGTTCACTTCAGTATTTATTTTTTAAATAACTTTTTTGTAAGCGTTTCAGTTCTGTGTTTTTATTTGTTATTTTTTTACGCCTAGAAATTATATATATACTTTTTATTTTAGTTGATTGTTAGAATAAATTAACATAATTATTTGGTAAAATTTAGTAAATTATAGATAAAGTTAGTTAGACTTAATGATATTTTCATCAAACTAAAAATATTAAAATTATTACGTTAGATAATAAATAATTACATAATAAAGTATATTGGAAAATTAGATAAAGCAAAAACTACTGACATTAAGGACAATTGTTTCTATTATGTTCTTCAATTAACCTGTATCAGATTCACAAGAACAATTTGAGGGGGAGAAATGACATACATTATTCGCTATATATCTCCATCTACACATTATTCTGACGATGAGGTTAGTTTTACTTCAATATTGTACATATGTTTATCATGCATACTTATTCATGGCAATAATCCTATTATTTATGTTACAGTATGTCACAAGAACTTCTCCAACCACCTTCACAACCCTACATTGGCTGTATCGGATCTTCTCCAGATTTTATACATCATCCGCACCAATCTTTTGGACAATCATCTATGGATCACGGTGAAATGTTTGGACATTCTAACCCTTGTATGACAACCCATCAAACACCTCATTCCAAAAAGTGTCTTTGTCGTACGCATTCTTTCTGTCTCAATCAAGTTATGCTGCAAGTCCATCACATATGTTTGGCACCTCATCTTTGACACCAATTGTATGCCCATTATCCAAGATCTTCATCATCAATGTCATTCTGGATGAAGATGATGATGATGATGAATCACACCAACAACAACCACCCATACAACCTTCATGTGGCAGTAGAGGCCATAAATAAATGTATTATTAATTTCCACAAACTTTATTGTTATTATTTAATTTTTAATGAATATTAATATATATTAATGTCTATCTTTATTCCAATAATATTTTAGTTTATTATTATTTATTATACCAATCAACTCAAATTAAAAAAATAAAAAAGTATTCAATTATACTTAAAAAATTATTAAAAAAATATTGAAATGAAATCGTCATGAATCCTAATGATTTTATATTTTTTACCGTCAGGGACCTTGAAAAGAAAATCAGCCATACTTATAACAACTTCAATCTAAATCAACTTCAATCTAAATGTTTTCATGAATCTTCACGACTTCATCTTAAAAAAATAAAAAAAAAAAAAAAAAAAAAAAAAAAAAAAAAAAAAAAAAAAAAAAAAAAAAAAAAAAAAAAAAAAAAAAACCTATTTTGTGTTCACAATCCAGCAGAATCTGACACTCGCAAATTTATACATACTTCCGAAAAAGAAGAGTTGGGGCGTGACTTCCATATATCTTTCAGTCTTTCAAGCAATGAACAATACGTTCGGCCATTAAGAAACAACCAGATTAATGAGATGGAAAATAAACCAAATTTTTGCAGAATGCATGCATGCTCTCTAGTATAAGAAAAGACAACCTTGGTACAACAAGTAACCTGATTAACAACAACATGTTTATGACTCTTTTGCACACACAAAAGGATACGATTTCAAAAATCGGAGGCGATGATGGGTCGGGACACTTTTTCTTAATCTTGAATGGCGGCAACTATCAGCAACTGACAACTACTCACTCTGCCTCCTTTGTGTTTCTGGAGAACGTGATCTTCCTCGCTGGTCACTTGAATATTGATACCTATCCTCCTCTTGTATAGGTGTCTGACTACGAGATCGGTCACTTGAATAACGATATCTATCCTCCTTTCGTACAGGGGACATGCTACGAGATCGGTCCCATGAATAACGATCTTCATCCCACTGTTGCATAGGTGAGTGACTAAGAGTTTGTCTCCTTCTCTGCTGTTCTGCGTATGTTTATCACAACAAGAAAATCACTAACACCACAAATGTCAACATTGTTCTGATTCAAAAATAAGTGCACAATTTAATGTAGAAATGAAAATCTGTCCAAAAAAGTTAAAAAATCGACAACAGATGATGGTAGAATTGCAAAAGTCGAGGGAAGATAACCCTCCAAGTTACCCTGCTCGTATCTTCTAACCCTGTACTTGCCACGAGGAGTCCTGGGACGCTTTCTCCTTGCCTGCAAAGATATGCAAATAAGATAATGACACATTTGAAACATACTGATACAAGATTACAACATACTCATATACTACTGTTTGAAGCATTTGGCAGTTCAATAAATCAACTTCACACAAATAATGGCAGTTCAACGCCATTATTTTAATCATAAACTAGTTTACTTTGATCTTTGTGTGTTTAATTAAACTAATGAGCAGGGTAAAACCAATAGAGAAGACCTGCTGCCAAAACTTATCAGGTAATGTTTATCGGAAAGTAGAAATTTTTTGTTAGACTCATTCTGAAACCAGTAGCTAAATATTACCACTTCCACAACTATCACTCGACCAAAATGAACAGCGTGATGGAAATACTGGATACAGCGCTCAGCATCAGCTTTAGTTGCCATAGTGACAAAAGCATATCCACAAGATTCATTGGTCGAATAATTTCTTATCAAGTGACAGTCAATAACCTGAAAAGCAAAAGCGATGATTTAATCAATATTAAGCATCGACTTTGCCACAAGTAACAAAGGATATATATATATATATATATATATCTTAAAACACTATAGACACACATAATCTGATATGTTAAAACAAATATCAATGCAACACGCAACAAAATCATCACATAACCAGTCACAGAAAGTGTTTTCAACTTCATATATAGTTCCAGAAATCAGACTATTGTAATTAAGGTAGCATGGATCATATATAGCTCTTTATTCCGCAATTCACTTAATATTCTACCCATCTAAGGAAAAAATCAAGGCTTTGTTATGCATAACAATACTATCATATCTATCATTAATTACAAATTAAACCATAAAATTTAAGTCAATATCAAAATAGGAAATGTAAGTTTACACATATGCATAGCCACTTTTTTTATTTGTTGCCAATTGAAAATGAGTTAAAATTACATTTCAGCATTCCTTGGTCCACAAGCATCGTTTAAACTCAATTAAACTTTAGAAATCAATATTTCTTTAGTTACACATTATGCAAAAAGAAAATACTTAAATTTAAGCCCACTCCATAACCACTTATGAAAAATGTAAAAATGAGAAGGAAAAATAAAGAAACTTCACTCCTAAATTGAGACATACCTCTCCCTGTGTTCTGAAAAGCTCCCGAAGATTCCTCTCAGTTGCCCAACCGGGAAGGCCTGTAACATACAAAGTATTTCCAGGATTCCTCCAGTCACCAGTCTCATGACTCCTATAGAAGGAACAAAACTATCATCACTGTAAAGAACGTGTTTGGATCATATAACTCTTATCTTTCATGTGTGCATGTCTAATATACGATAACAGATTCATGAGAAAGGATGTGCGTTTCTGCAAAGCTACACCTGGAACGGCGCCGTCTCCATGACCTTGATCTTGATCGTCGCCTTCGGCTTCTAACATTCGAATCAGACCTCGGAAAGCTATAAAATGACGCTTCGTTTAAACAAGATTTGAAGATTTTAAGCAAGATTTTCTGAATTGAACCTCAGTGAATGAATGTTACTAACTTTCCACTTCCAGCAGAGTGCAGCATTGAATGCAAGAAAGCAACCAAAGGGGTTGGTGAGATATCGGTACCTCCAAAACTGAAGACCAATGGTGAACTCTGCGTGACCGTTATAGGGGAATTTCTTCACCTTTTCTTTGTGTTAATGAACTGAATATTAATTCGTAGTTAACGTAACATTGTTGCAAAATGCTTGTCTTAGATTTTAATTTTATAATAAATTATACTGATATCTTTTAAAGTTTTTTCTTATTATATTTAATTTTCAACTTCTTGAAACCCTTCACATTTTGTCACGTGTTTTAAAAACATTAAAATGATAATTCTTTTCCATAATACTTACTTTTCACAATTTAAAAAAAAAAATATTATATTTATCGTATATATCGTATTTCTAAATACAATTACATTGTATATATCGTTTATGCAAGTAGAATAATGTCACAAGAACCTTTGCTAATAGAAATTACTATTTACATCTTAGATTAATTGTTTTGTCTAAAGATGTAGTTGAACTTTACAATCTCAAGAATTAGTTCTTGTGTCTAAAGAAAGGTTTTCAACAGATAAAAATAAATGAGATGGAAACATAGAGAGGATAAGGGGAGAAGAGAGTAAGAATGTATTGACATTATACTAACTAGCGTACACAGAGACACTGGCGTGCCTGTGTGTACATATTATTAGGTGATGATAATGTAATGTTATTAAGTTAATATATAAAATAAAATTATATTTATTAAAAATCAAGTAAAATACATCCGAAAAGATGAGAGAATAATTGTTGATAAATAGAGAAAAAGAGAAGAAGCAGAGATAAACAATTTTATAAAAAAACTTGTAAAAGTAACGGTTAATTTTTAAAAATTTAATAAATAATTATATTTTAAAGAGTAAAATTGGTATTTTGAAATGTGGACATAAAAGAGGAAATCTTCTTTATATATTATTATAGGTAAAATAAAATAACAAACTTGGTAAATTGACTAAAACATAAATTTGTGAATGCATAGGAACTCAAATATGAATAGGGTGTGAGGACGAGGATTAAAACATTTTGCACCATAAATTATATTTAATGATAAGACTAAAACAGAAAAGAGTTTATTTGTATTAAAACTAAAATAATAGTTTGTATGTAAGAAGTAAAACATATAAAATATGCAAACATAATGATTAAATAAATAATTTAATATTTTTAAAATATTATAAATTTGATTATCTTAAATAATGATAATTTTATTATTAGATCAGCCTATAGAATTACTAATTTAAGCATAATTAAACTTATAGGATAATTATTTAGTTTATAATTATTCTCAATCAATTACAAATTACTCTAGATTTAGTTAAAAAATTACAATTATCCTATAAACGTGTGTGTTTTTTCAATACTTTTAAATAAAACTAGTATGAGACCCGTGCGTACGCACGGACCTTTTTTATGTTGTTTGTGTTATTGTTGCTGTGTGTATTTTTGTCTTTATGTTATTGTTTGTATTGTTTGTAGTTATTTGCTTTAATTATTATTGTATAATTAATGTGATGCTGAATAAAAGATAAAAATTGAAAAAAAGTACGAAGGTGTGATTTAGAAACGTGGCACCTGATTCATATTCACGTGAGTTAATTGTTTAATGTCTACACATACGTAGAGTTGGTTATTATATATTATATTAAAATAACATGCATATGTACATATCGTTATTAAAATAAAATGTAGATATATTATGAATTTTTGTCCCGTGTAAAAGTATTGTCCACATATAAATATTCAACTTAAAAAAAATGAAAAAAATACAAACATATTGTGAGATGATATGGTCTCTATTAAAAAAAAGTTAGAGTAACTTAAAATTGATGCTAAATTTTTTAAACAAAAATACATACAGGTGTAGTTATCAACGCAGACATTAAATCTAAAATATATTATGTAATATGTTTACGTACAAAATAAATACAACATGAAATTGATGTTAGAACGTATCGACCAAATACAAAGTTTAAACTAAAAGTTTAATTCCCATATGAATTCAGATTGATGACTTATAAAAGTATTTGAACTAATAATAATAGTAATGTTAATATCAATCTTAATGGTAATAATAATAATTATTATTATTATTATAATAATAACAATAATAATGTTAATGTCAATGCTAATAATAATAGTACTAACATTACCACTAATAATAATAATAATAATAATAATAATAATAATAATAATAATAATAATAATAATAATAATAATAATGTTACTAATACTATTGTTAATATTAATTCAAATAATAATATGATCATATACAAAATATGTACATAATCGAAATATGGTCCCGTAAAAAATAAAAACATAATGTTAAAATTTGTAAATAAAAATACATGTAGATATTGACAAACACATACAAAACTATTGAAATAAATTGATATATAAAATCAAAGATATTATTATTATTTTAGATCATAAATATTAAAATTAAAAAATAACATTTGAATCAATATTTAAATATTAAAATAGTTAAAATTAATTACAAAACTACCACGTAATAAAAATTATTAATGCCAAATTGATAAAAAAAAATATAATGCAGTTAAATATTCCAAAAGGATCTTACTCACATAGAACATGGTTAATGCCATAAAATTTTAAAAAAATAAAATAATAGAATGTAGTTAAATATTCCAGGAGGATCTTTGACATTGTTCCCAGGTAGCGGAGTGTCGTCTTGCATTGTCCAACTATCTGCATGAACCTTTTGCCCAATTTATACCAATGCATTAATCATCACTTTGAACTCTTCATAATCCCTCCGTGTCAACAAACATGAGAATAACAAATGCAGTCAATTATTGGTTGATGCCAAATAGAAGAAATGAAAGATGATAGGCAGCAATAAAGGACAAAACTTAGGTACAACTCTCTATGTTTTTAACATTATTATTCAATGAGTTGGATTTCATCTAAGTGACAATATTAATCTGTAATGCTAACATTTAGTATGTAAATTTTCTAGTAGAACTTTAACTCTGATAGAAGAACACCAAATATATAGTTTTAAATATTTATAAATTTTCTTATAGAAGAACTTCAGAAACTACATTAAATATATAGTTTTATAATGATAAATTATAAAAATATTTACTTGGCAGATTAAAACATTAACATCAGAATAGGAGAAATATGGTGGATCATTTCTACAAGCTATTTTAAAGAACTTATGGTTTAAAGCATAGAGGAACATGATTCTCCAAGTAAGTTACACTACTCTTTCACTATTTTAAGCTCATCCATGGGCATCTCATTTCAAAATGTTATTAGGAAAGGGGGCGCTTGATTTCTTCACCACCATTTTCAATCAAATTAACTCTATTAATTCCAAAACTAAACCATGCATGCTTCAATATAACACAAGAATGAGAGTTTCTGAAGAGACATACCGGGTGATACTGAATCATTATATTCAAAATTGTCAAACAGATAGCCTCTAATAACTTTGGATCTTCCACTTTTACACCACAATCACCGTAAACAAAGCTCCATTAATACAATCAATCAAAGGGTTACATAGGTCAATTATAAAGGTTGTTTCAATGTAAATAGTGGACATGATTAGAAAAGCTTTCCCGGTTTAGTAACCATCTAGAACTTTCAAGCCTACCTTTTTTTTCCTGTTTTCCTTTTAAACAAATAATTGATTCTAGAATATAGTTCTTACGCTTTTGTAACGGAAAACTTGTTGTGCTTGCCAGAAGAATCCAAAAACACATTTGCCTTAACAACATTCAGCCCCAAGTCTTTCAACGTATTCATCTGCAACAGTGGTTATAATCAGTTCTAGTAATACTGTTGGTATAAATCTGTCACACCAGCATAGCCATGGGAAAATGAGCAGGATATTGTTGCTGAAGTCAAATTATCAAGTAAATCCGGAACTTGTAGAATTGGATCCCACAATTTCTCATTGTGTTCCTTCTTCTACTTTTGTATATATATACTTTGCACATATTTTGCCAACAGTGTTCCAAGACAGACAAGAATGGATCAATTTTCATCCTCTGTTAAGGAAGCAAAGGAAAAAGGCCTGAACTTGTATCCATCACCATGGTAAAATTTGTTCTGAAATTCCACCCAGTGAAGACGCAAGGCGTGAAGAAAAGCACTGAGACTCTCCATCATTAATAGTATAAAGGCAGTTGCAAAGGAAAAGACAGCTAGTCCCAGTAACCGAATGATAAGATTGTCATACCTGTTATAATTGCAGCCAGCGATGATATCAACAATTGAAAATTAAAAACTGATACTAAAAACGATAAATGCCAAAAAGGGAATGCAAACTTACCAGAATTTGCAAATGGCTCGTGCAAACTACATTACATAGAAGGCTCGACTGGTTTAATTAAGATAATTTTGTCAGCCATATGCACATGATATGTTCAAAATTACTCTGCACCATTAAAATACCTTACTGACTTATCCGAGTTTCTAACTGTCAGCAACAATGTTGCTCATTCCATACCATGATCTTAATCTAGGAATACTAATACATCAAAACTAATGCATGCTATTGCCATATAGATCAAACATAAAACAGTACTTCAAAATAACAAAATCAAGCAATTTTTTGATAAATATAAATGATGCTATTTACATACAAAAAAAATATAAAAACAGTACTTCCTCTGTGTTCACACCAAAAAAATCACATCTTCCCGATGTTGTACTTTGAGTCTTCTCTGCTCAAAAGATCAAGTTTGGTTTTGTGGACTATGAAAACCTTCCTTTATTTGCTTTTCATGATAACCATTCAGAAAGCTTTAATTATAAATTACAATTTTTTCTATAACAGAAGATAGTATGTTATATTAACGAAATAGTGTGAATCAAACTCACCCCCAAGCAAGTAGCAGGACTTTCTCATAAAATACAGTAGAAAGTTCTGAGTGAACCAAGCTGCACCGTGGTAAAAAATATCAACCAAGGATTAATATTTTTAATAAAATAAGGACCCAAGACAAATGAGTAAATCATAGCTAACCAAACCTTAATGCCCAAAGTCGTAGATATGAGGCCGTATTTGAAACTGAACATAGAACAAACTCAATGGAGTGAATCATTTGGTGAACGAAGACTTCTGTGAAATTGAACTCATCGTCATGTTGCCTGGTAGAACCTGGTTCCATCTCAAGATCAACCTCAAAGGAATTAAGCACACGGTAAGTGCGTCCTTGAAATCTCTATATTATCATAAAGGTAAAAGATTAGTAATCTTCATAAACTCCTGGCACTTCTTTAATAAGTAGCTGGTAACAGAAGTATAGGACAGGGCAACTGTGTAGCTAAATATTGTCTGTATAACCATTAGAGGTTGTAAGTGATTTGAAAGTTGCATATTTTAGTCTTTAGAAAAATGATCTTATGATGGACCTCAGAGAGAATTAACTTGACAACCTAAGCAAACATAACAACAAAACCAACTAAAAAGACAACAAACATAAATAATCCCAACATCCAAAACTGAAAAAAAAGATAACAACAAAGATTACTTCTTTGACCACACAATTGAACGAAATGAAAGCTTCATGAGAGGGTATTTGTGTCAGAAACGGGAATGAATCATATCACCCTTTCTTACCATGGCAGGAATCATATCACCCTGAAAAAAAAAAGCATAAAAATAGCAACACATAAAGCAGCAACACATAAAACAGCATCACAATTGCATTACCTTCTGATCCAAAAGAATCAACTCCATATGACGACTATTATCCCGGTTTTGAACAAACCACAAGTCTTTCACTCTAACAGCAAGTTTCAATGTTTCTTTCTTGTCATCAATATCTTTGATGAGATCAAGTTTTCTCGCCATCAGAAGATACAAACACAACCTACACCAAGTTAAAACACAAAGAACGTAATAACACCAACTACAGAATCGGACAAAAAAATAACAGCCACCCTTAACGGAAAGAACAAACGGAAACCATACCTCATAAACTCAAAAACACAAAATACATACCTGGCAAACCATACAAAACTGAAACAACAAAAAAAAATGAAGAAAACTACAAAATCACAGAATACATACCTGGTAAACCATACAAAAATGAAACAACAAACAAAAAACGAAGAAAACTACAAAATCACAGAATACATACCTGGTAAACCATACAAACTGAAACAACAACAAAAAAACGAAGAAAACTACAAAATCAAATCTGAACCAACTAAAAAGACAACAAATCTAAATAATCCCAATATCCAAAACTCAAGAACCAAAAATAACACAAACCCACGACGAACTCAGAAAAGAAAATAAAATAAAGACTCAACCACAAAAACCAAAGAAATGGAAGACCTTAAGAAGATGGGTTAAGATACTGCAGAACCCAGCTCAAACAATTTTTGAAATACACAACAATGAACTTTGTACGCAAAGGAATTGAGCAAAGCAACTGAGAGCATTAATTAATCCATGCAAATCAATCAAATCATGCAGTACTCCTCCATCTAAGGCGGGAAAACGAAAATGACTTCTTTGGCCACACAATCGAACAAAATCCAAGCTTCATCGTAGGGGTACATTGGTCAGAAACGAAAATGACAATGGGCAGATGACGAAAGAAGCAAAGTTACCAAAAAACCTTAAAATGGGACAGCTGTCAAAATGTAAGTGGGGGTATTGGAGTCTTTTCCAGAGGGCATTGTTTTCATATATTTTAGATTCTAAAAATATGTATGAATATACAAGTTTTCATTTCAATGCCTTTAAAAATGTTATTATCTTATACTTTTTTTAACATAATAACCAAAATTAATAAAATTATAAAAAATAGTAATTATAACTAATAAAAATAAATGTAAATACTTTTTAAAAAATATTTTCTATTTATTTTGTAGATAATTATTTGTTATAAATAATTATTTTAGTTTTAAAAATAGTTAAATTTAAAAAAAAAATTCAAAAAATATTACTTACAAAAATTAGTACACGAATTATTTTAGTTTCAGAAAATAGTTATTTAATAGAAAGTAAAATTTGAAAGCAAAAATAGATAAAAAAATGAATATAAATAACTAGTTAGTCCTATTTTAATAATATTAATAAATCCAAATATCTATATGTACTGATAAAAAGAATTGGTTTTAAAAAATCACTTTATAATAATCTTTTTGGCGTATACATTTTCTTATGCACTTTATAAAAACGCATTCGTTGCATGGATTCAATTCAAACTAGTTAACCATAACAAATGTTCTACCCTAATTTTAATAAAAATAAAGCTGAAAAGAAAGAAAAAAACATAATGTATTTAAAAAATACAGAAAATTATATGAAAAAAAATACAAGTATAAGAAACAATAATTATAAGGAGATTATATAAATTGCAAAATGACACTCCGTTTCTTATAATTAAATAAATTGTTTCGGAACTAAATTAGTTTACTTTAAAAAAATAGTTAAAGGAAAGCAAAGAACAAATGAAAAGGTAAAAGTAGACAATTATTTTGATATATTAGACTCGTGAGAACAAATATAAAAGATAAAATTCAATATTATATACTATTTTATCCTTCTCCCCTTAAAGAAATATGTCCTTTTATACTATTACAATAGTATTAGAAGCAGCTATAGTTAAAAAAAAAAATTATAAATAATCATCCAAATATATTCAAAAATCAGGTTAATGAATAACTAATTCTTGACAGCTCACTTGATTATGAATTAATAATGACAGAAACAAGTACCCTAAAATGAATTTTGAAAGTACAACATTGTTGTAATTATATATTTAAAAACAATTGAGACTTAAACGAGGTAAAAAATCAAGAGAGACAATTATGAAATTGGTTTTGAAAAGATTGATATAAAAACTCACTCATTTAGCTGCGCAAGCAAGTACCAGAATGGAACAGTTGCAAAGTTTTAACATTGATGCATCCATGTTCTGAACCAGAAAGTAAAAATATACATCCTCTTGCCCTTTCCCCTTATTAAATAACACAACTTCAAAAGAAGGGGGGCAGTTGGCCACAGACCCTGACCTTAGTTCATCTCACAGTGGCAGCATTAAAATGAAGGAAATAACCTGACACATTTTCATACCCAAAAAATGGAAAATTTTGTCGTTTGGCATTGCCAATAGTTCCTAAATTATTAAATTTAGCAATTACAAAAAAAGGACTAAAATGATAGCAGGGTTGTGTATGTGATTAAGACGCTGCAGACTCCTTAGCAATTTTCTCTGCCTTGGCAATGACCTCTTCAATGCCACCAACCATGTAAAACGATTGCTCTGGGAGGTCATCGTACTTGCCATCCAACACACCCTGTCATACAGAATAACAAAGGAATCAATAACCAACCACACAAGTGACAACTGCAACGTTAATCACTGCAACAAGAATACAAAAAAAAAAACAAGACAAGGATTATACTGTGCAAGCTAAAGTCAAACGGAACAGTACAGGTACGCAACAAAGCCCACAGCTATTAAAAAACAATGACCTAAACTAAATAACCGAAAAATGGAATACGAACAGCTCAAGTCAAGAGGTGCGTGTAGATCATATAGCTCAGTGCATGTACAATATTTTAGAAGACCAATGAAATTCAACATTCAGAAGAAACTGAATATTAGAATTCAAATGACCTTCCAGCATGCCGATATTCAAGAAACAAATAAAAGGATGCTAACACGATCTAGATGATGAAATACACGCATATATACACAAGAAATATCAGAGAGAATATGACCAAAGCCCTAGATTAAATGGCAAAAAATAATACCTGGAAGCTGGTAATGTTCTCCTTCAACTCAACATATTTTCCTGGAGCACCAGTGAAGACTTCAGCAACATGGAAAGGCTGGCTTAGGAATCGCTGAATCTTGCGGGCACGGGCAACAGTCAATTTATCATCTTCACTAAGCTCGTCCATTCCCAAAATAGCAATGATATCTTGAAGATTCTTGTAGTTCTGAAGAACCTTCTGTACACCACGAGCAGTTTCATAGTGATCCGTACCCAAAATAAGGGGTGACAGCATACGAGATGTAGAATCCAAGGGGTCAACAGCAGGATAGATACCAAGCTCGGAGATCTATTCAGTATCATGAAAATCAAACTATTTAGTACACGATAACATAAACCTTAATGCAACAGCTACTTCAAAAAATGCAATGAAATCAAACCTGTCGTGACAACACTGTTGTTGCATCCAGATGAGCAAAGGTGGTTGCAGGAGCAGGATCTGTCAAGTCATCAGCAGGCACATAGATAGCTTGGACAGAGGTGATTGAACCCTTTTTGGTTGTTGTAATACGCTCTTGAAGACCTCCAAGATCGGTAGACAAGGTTGGTTGGTAACCGACAGCAGATGGGATACGACCAAGCAAAGCAGACACCTCTGAGTTAGCCTACATGATACATCATAATGTAAAAGAAACAGTTATAGCACAAGGTATATCCCCAAGAAAATAAAAGATACACTCAACAAGCAGGCCAAAAGACATACTTGGGTAAAACGGAAAATGTTGTCTACAAAAAGAAGCACATCTTGCCCTTCAGCATCACGGAAGTGTTCAGCCACAGTAAGCCCGGTAAGACCAACACGAGCACGAGCACCAGGGGGCTCATTCATTTGACCGTACACAAGAGCACATTTGCTTTCACTCTGATATAATGATGCAACCATAGTTGACAAGTTAGTAAGATAATCAAATAAAAGTACTACAGAGTCAGCTGAAAGTGTCATGAACAGCATTCAACTCACCTGCTTCTCACCAAGCTTGATGACACCACTCTCGATCATTTCTCTATACAAGTCATTACCCTCACGGGTTCGTTCTCCAACACCAGCAAACACAGAGAAACCACCTAATCAATGCAATCAGTCAGCATTCAGCATAAAAAAGATAAAGAAAACGTTAAAAAGAATAAATTAAAAGCACATACCATGAGCTTTTGCAACATTGTTAATAAGTTCCATAATAAGCACAGTTTTTCCTACACCAGCACCACCAAACAGCCCAATCTTTCCTCCTCTCTGATACGGTGCAAGCAGATCAACAACCTGTAATTAAAATTCATGCAAAAATCAGTACATAGGCATACACACAAGGAGACAGGTAACCCAAACAACGAAAGGGAAGAGATAATATGAAAGAGAAAAAAGGATATTACCTTGATCCCAGTAACAAGAATCTGCTGCTCAGTTTCTTGCTCAACAAAAGAAGGAGCTTCTCTATGAATAGGCAAATAATGCTCGGTTGCTGAGGAAATTAACAATGTTTCCTATCAGTAAAAATATTTCACGGGAATAACAGGGAAAGCCTTATCTACTAATCAGCTAATTGATATAAAAGAAAAGGATTTATGTGTTCTTACTTAGGTCACCCTTCTGGTCAATAGGCTCACCAATGACATTAATGATACGGCCAAGGGTAGCCCTACCCACAGGAACCTAAACACAAACCATAATGTATATTAGAAGACAAAGTAACATAACAACATATAATAAAATATCAAAATGAGCTTAATCAGCGTGCGTATTGTATGTCCACAGAGTTTCACCTCAAAAACAACTCAAATCTACAAAGAGATACCGTTCCAAATGAATTAAATCAAAAGTGCAATGACCATAGATTGATGTATGTATAATAACAAAAGGAGTATATTTGATAACATGATTTCTATACATTATCGTGCTAAATAACCCAAAGTAAAACATCAAATCAATCTAAGAAATAATAAGCTACCCAAACAAATCATTAATTTAAAATGTATGCATCTTTTCAGATCCAGGACATAATCCTACGACCTTAATGAAAAAACATATAATCAAATCCATATGCATAAATAAAATTCAAGATTTCGCAGAATCCCCAAATCGGGCACTAAATCAAAATTAAAAGTTAGCAGAAAAACCATGAGAAGCAACTTTGAAGAATTCAAGCGAAGAAAGATTCAGTGTTTACAGTGATAGGGGAGCCAGTGTTGAGGACGCGCCACCCTCTAACGACCCCTTCAGTGGCATCCATAGCAATGGTTCGGACAACGCCCTCGCCCAAATGCTGAGCGACTTCCAACACCAGTCTGGAGGAGTGATCCAGAACCTCGAGCGCAGTCAGGATCGGAGGCAAACCCTCGTCAAATCTGACATCAACGACGGCACCAATAACCTGGCAAACCTGCCCGATCGCGCCCTTCCCAGTGAACTCATCGGTGATCTTCCCACCACCGCCAACTTCCTTCTTCTGCGGAGGCGCAGAAGGAGGAGCGGCAGCAGCAGCAGCCGCGGTGGCGTACTCCGCGACACGGTTGAGCAAGAATCCGTGCGGCGAAGCACGCTTGGTGGAAGAGAGTCTGGATGCAGATGCGGCAATTGAGGGCTTGGATTGAGATCTGCGGAGGGAAGATCGAAGCAGAGACGAAGCGAGTCTGCGTGAAGCCATCTTCGCAGAGGGAGAGAGAGGAACAGAAGAGGGTTAGGGTTTGTGGAGTGAGGGAGTGACACTATATGCACATCGCCCTGGGATCAATTTATTAGTGTTTCATTTTCGCCCCGATGCTTTTAGTTTTCTTATTTTTAGCCCCGTGTTTTCGTTTTTCAGAATTGGGTGCACACGTGGACGACGTCGTTCTAATTGTGTGGAAGTGATTTGTTCTCCTCTCGCTATTCTGTCGTTTAAAGCTTTTGACTATACAAAATTCTGTGACGTGGCACCATTCCTCATTCTATTTACTATCTTCCAATACATTTTTGTTTTTTCATTGCTGACTTTCTCAACTCCATTCAAATTGGCGAAAATTTCTCTTAACATGAACTAAAACTTCTATATTCAAAAAATTAAAAATTATTTTTAAGTATAGACAATAAATATAACTTTTTTAAATTTAAGAAACTAACATAATACCTTTAATTTAAAAATTTAGATCATTTGATTTTATTTGCTTTTTAACTATTTTCATAAATAAAAAACACTTGTATATTTTTCTAATTAATTTAATATTTTGTAATTTAATATTTTTTAAGTTTTTTATATTTTTTTCTTATTTAAAAGTTGATTTTTTTTATTATAAAAAATATGATAAATTATCTGGGAGAGTCGTCAACATCAAAAGAATATTATTATGTTAAAAATCATAACATAATTATGACACCTGAAAATAAGCTGTTTGCTTTATAAATGATAAAAAGTATTATTTGTAATATTTTGTTATTAAAAACTAATTTTATAATATTTATATTACTTTGGAAATAGAAAAGACTAACATATTATTTTTACTTAAATATTTAGTTTTTTTATTAGTGTAAAACATATGCTAGTTTATCTTTATCAGTGTAAAAACAAACACGACATAAACAATATATTTATATTATTGTCTCTCATGGTCACTTCATTGTGTAACAAATTCTAATACCTAAGTATTTATGGACAAGTATGCAAAATAATTATATTAAATGAAAAATTCACATATGATTATGAATATATTACACATAACCTATGAGAGACTCCTATGCATACGAATTATTAGATTAATATTGGAATTGAATTTTTTCATCCTTCAATGTCGTACTACCTTATATATCAAATTTATTTCTTTCCGATCGTGTGTTTTTTAACCTATATTAGACATTCAATATATAGAATTTCATTATTGAATTTTAACATTTTGTACTTAAATAAATCGCAATCCTTCATATATATTTTTTAATATCTGAAAATTCAATGTGTTTGAATTACTCTTTAATTATTTTGACTTACAATTTGTCTAACCAATTTTGTAGATATATAATATTGTTCATACCATTTAATATTTCATAAATCTATAAATATTTTACTTGTTTACCAAATATTATCTACACATTTATTTTTATTCACTTTTATTAAACAAAACATTAAATATTAAATAAAATCAAAACATAAAATAACAATAAAATATAAAAATATATAAAATAAAAACATGATAATATCAATTATTACAAATATAATTTATACTATTTTCAATTTAAGTTAAATTACTTTTATGTACAAAAAGTAAAATAATAATCTTATTCTTTTATCAGATAAATAATATTTTTAATCTATCACTTTATCACATTATCCGGTAATTTTTATAAAATTTTTTCTGATATTCTTTTAAATTTATCTCCTTTAATTTAAATATCCAAATTTTTGTCTTTTTTTATCTAAAATTACTATTTATAACAAACAATGACACAAACTAAATGACGATCAAAATTAACCCATTTATAGTATCATATTCTCAAACAAATTACTCTTACTCTTAAGTACAAAATTATAAATTATCATACAAAATTTAACCACACATAATTTAAACGTACAAAATTTCATCATACAATATTTGATAAATAAAAATGTTATTTTGCAATATTTGATAAATAAAAAATGTTACTTAGTTAAAGGTATAAAATTATGAAATTTTAAATTTTAAAACTATAAAATTAAAAAAGTATAGAAATGACTAAAAATAATGTGATATAATAAAATAATAATACATCAAACATCCAATCCTCACATCATTATGTTAACATAAAAATTTAACTAAAAAACTAAATTTTAAAATATAAATATATTGAGTACTCAGAATACTGGATATACGATAAGAGTTTATTAAAGACTTACTTAAAATTTTTCAATTATACAATAAATTTAACACGTGATTAAGTATTGTTAGGTATATAATATGAAAAATAAAATTTTAATTCAAATATGTGTATTTTATCTATGTATAAGTATGTATAAGTATTGATATCAAATAATTTAAAATAATAATACAAATTTTTAAATATTTTCTTAAATAAATAATGTTATATTTTGATACTAAGTTGGGAATTTTATTAAAACTATTATCCAAAGTATATTTTTTTGTTATAACGTTATTTTTTAAAATAATACGGTATTTGTTCAGATATTTGTTTACCTGTGTTTATGGGTTACTTTAAAATTAAGTTAGATGATAAGAAATTCAAACATAAAATTTAATTTTTAAAAATTGAACAATATAGCAAATTCATCTAATTAGTAAAACTATTTATTATTAAAAAACAAATATTAACATTTTTTATTTAAATTTTCTTATTGTTACAATCTCATTAAATCTTATAATAATTATAGGTTTGAATTTAGAAAAAAATTAAAGACTCTATTTAAATGTTATTAACAAAATAATTGAATTGAGATAAAAATACATGTATAACTAAATTTGTTTCTTTTAAGATAAGAAGAAAATAAATAATATATATATATATATATATATATATATATATATATATATATATATATATTAGTTGTCGTACTATTAGGAAACTGAAAATTTATCTTTCTTAAATCCATTTCTAAATTAAACTTTCTTAAACTAATATTTTATCAAATATAATTAATAACAATATTAATTGCTAATTGAAACATAATTGCTTTACTACTCATATTATATCTCAATTTATAATTTAAAAACTCGTTACCATTTAATGTGAAATTATTTTATAAAGTAGGGTCTGCTACCATCAAAGCATCTATATTATCACCAACAAGAAAAAATTATCATTAATACTTACTACCTTTAACATAATTATTCTCAAAGATTAAAATACTTATTGTTAGACATTGATATAAACTTACTTGTTACGTGGAGATAAAGTACCTAATCTTTGTGATATTATTAAAGAAAATATCATTCACACTTCGTTTAAAACAATTATCACAAATGACTAAAAATATAGATGGCTAATTAATTACATTACTCAATTAATTTAATTTTGGTTTAATTATGCCTTTGGTCCCCATTTTGGACTCCAAATCTCAAAATGGTACCTGTATTTTTGGAAATCTCAAAATGGTCCCCTTTTAAGTTTAAAAGTCTCACTTTTGCCCTTTCCGTCAAGTCTGGACAAACGCCGTTTGTGGAACAGTGACTTGGCAAGGTTGACCATTTGTTGAACAGTGACTTGGCAGTTAAACGTTGACGTGGAATTGGCAGCTGTTATTAAATTAGTTAAGGTTAATAAAAAATGTTAAATTAAATAATTTATTAGGGTTTTTAGAATTTATGATGCGCGAATTATTTTTCAAAAAATCAGAAATGCGAAATTAGGTTTAGGGTTATTAAAAAGGAAAGCTGGGGTGAAATTGGGAAAACTGTGGTGGAAGTAGTGGAAGTAGTGGAATGCGATCGCTGTCCCTCTCTATCGTTATCACGCGTGCAATCTGTGGATTTCAGTTCATCACAATCATCTCGAACGGTGGAGCAATCTGAGGTTAGTGAGTTTCCCTATTTTGGTTCGGTGCTTTGTGTTGGGTGCATTTGGTCGGTGCGTTTTGTTTGTCGGTTGAAAAGTTTGCTTTTTGGAAAGGAAATGGTAGTGTTGTCGGTGAAATGCAGTGTATTATTGAATAGTGTGGTTATTTGAGCTTGGGTCCTTTTCATAGCATGTGGTCCTCTATTTTTTTCGTTGTGGTCCCCCTTTTTTGAAAGTGATATCGTTTATTTTTGTACTTTTTTTTTATTTTTTTAATGTTTGTCTGTATATGAATATTATATAGGTGTAGTTGGTGAGTATTATAAATGGACGAGGAAAAGTTTGATGTAGTGTTCCATCACGGAGGGAAATTTGTGAATGAGGGGAAACTTATATATGCTTATGGGGAAAGTAGAACGCTTTCTTGTGACCCGGATCGTTGGAGTTATTTTGAGATCTTAAGTATCTTGAAAGAGATGGGATATGTTGGGGGGAATGATTTGTGGTATTGTGTGGGAGGTGGTTTGGTTTTGGAGGATAGGTTAGAGCTCTTAAGTGATGATCGTGGGGCCATGCACATGGTAACCATTGCTAGGATACTTGGTGAGGTTCATCTTTTTGTTGTTCATAAGATGTGTGACGAACCACAAATAATAGAAATGTTGAAGTATAATGTTGGAACAACAGATGGTGGTCAGGTGGGCGAAGTTGGTGAGTTGGGTGGTGAAAAAATGGATGTTGTGGATAAGGTGGGAGATGCAGGTCATGTTGAAGCTGAACCTGAAGGTGTTCATACTGTACCTGTTGAAGATGAATGTTGGAGGTGAACCTGAAAGAGGTGAAGGTGTTGAAGGTGACCCTGTTGAAGGTGAAGCTATTCAACCTGAACCTTTAGAAGCTGAACCTTTAGAACCTCAAGGTTTAGAACCTGAACCTTTACAAGCTGAACCTCATGGGGAACATACTGTTGGGACAAGTGATAGAGTTGCTCATGTGGACAGTTGGAGTGATTCTGGCCGTCATGGAAGTACTCAAGAGAGTGTTCATGGTATTCATGATGAAGGATTAGTAGATGTCTCCGTTGATGCGGATGTGGAACACAAACCTCATAAATGGCAGGGTACTGTACCTGTTGAGGCGGGAAGCATTGGAGAGGAATTGGGTGGTCCATCCACCAATAACATGGGTTCTGATTCAACAAGTGATGAGAGTCACATCTCCCATGTAATGGCAGATAGAGGTTTATCAGATAATGAGTGGCATTCAGAGGAATTGGACAGTGATGCACCTATTGGTAAAGGTGATCTTGATGACACAAATGATAGTGAGGAAGGTTATGGTAAATTTGATACATTTTCGATGCCCAAATCCATGAGTGAATATAAGTGGGAGGTTGGTACATATTTCGCTGAGAAGTCAGAATTTGTGGAAGCCATTAGGACCTATGCATTGGAAAATGGAAGAAGTCTGAAAATTTTTAAAAGTGATAAAAGAAGAGTTAGAGTTAAATGTTTGGGTGCAGATGGAAAATGTCTGTGGTATGCATACTGTGGATATATGAGTTCAATGAAGACGTGGCAATTGAGGATAATAATTAACCAACACACCTGCAGCAGAGAGTTCAATATTCGTTTAATTAATGCTAAATGGCTAAGTAAGAGATTAGAGAAGACTGTTAGATCCAATCCAAAAACCAAGGGTGTGGAAATTAGAGAAAAGGTTAGCAGGAAATATAACATAGGTATTTCTAGGTGTATGGCCTATAGGGCAAAAGCAATGGCTGAAGACAGTGTTGAAGGGTCATTTGCAGAACAATACAAGAGGCTTTATGATTATGCACATGAACTTCTCAAAACTAATCCTGGATCAACAGTGAAATTAAAAGTGCATGAGAATGAAGGTCAACCTATGTTCCAAAGGTTTTACGCATGTTTCCAAGCTTGCAAAGAAAGTTTTATGTCTTGCAGACCCATAATTAGACTAGATGGATGCTTCTTGAAAGGGAAGTATGGAGGAGAGTTATTAACTGCTGTTGGAAGAGATGGGAACGATCAAATGTTACCTATTGCTTTTGCTGTGGTGGAGGTGAAAAATAAGGATTCATGGACCTGGTTTCTGGAGCTCCTTATTGAGGACATAGGTGGGACACAATTGTGTACAGGATGTACTCTGATGCAAATATACCCTTAACGTCAGATTTTATCACAAAACACAAAAAATCAGACAAAAGCAAAACATAAAATACAAACAACATTACCTTGAAGTTTGGACAGCCCCAAAACCTTTTTCCTTTGTTCTTGGCTATTCTCGCAGTTCTCAACACAGCCTTAGCACCACAATAACAACTGGGCGTCATATTGACGCTGCTCTTCTGCTTTCCTCCAACATCTGAACTTGAACAAGACCCACAAGACACACAACTGGCTGGATTCATCACAGAAGAAGGGAGAAGATGACAACAAAATTAGGGATTCTACAATGCAATGCTGGTGGCTTAAATAAATAAACATTTCCACACTAATACACCTGTATTTGACACGTTTCAATAACAGAAAGCCACCTCAGCAACCACAAACGCCGTTTGTCCAGACTTGACAAAAAGGGCAAAAGTGAGACTTTTAAAGTTAAAAGGGGACCATTTTGAGATTTCCGAAAAAACAGGTACCAATTTCATATTTCGAGACCAAAATGGGGACCAAAGGCATAATTAAACCTTAAAATAAATATATTTAAAAAATTTAAAAAAAATGGACTGAAATGCAATCTATAACAATATATAAAAGGGATTTCTCTTTTTGTGTCCACTTTTCATTTTCCAATTTTACCCTTAATTATTATTTTAAAAATTAATTATTTTATAATTATTTTTTCTTTAACCTTTTTTTTTAATTTTTTTTATTTTGACCGTTATTCTAAAAACCTTTTTTAAATAATTATTTTATTTAACAACTATTTTAAAATTTATTATATATGTTTTAAAAATAAATATTATTGATTTCATAAAGATTAAAAAATGCGAATACGCAGGCACAGTGTGTTCGTTAGTAAAAATAGAAAATATATGGACCAAATTGAGATTCAGACAATGATTTGACACATGTCACCTTACTGACGTGACACGTGACACAATATTGACGTGACACGTAGCATGAATAATTTTTAAAATTCAAAAAAATTCAAAAAAATTCAAAAAAAATTAAAAAATTCAAAAAAAATGAGGAGCTGACACGTGACATATCCTTAACATCGTTAACACCATATGGGCCTAATGTAACGTCCCAATTTAGTAGAATAATTCTAATTTATAAAACGCCTCATGTTTATAGTATAAAATAGAGCACCGACATAAAGTATATTAGAATTAACCTTTTATAGTTATTCCAAATTATACTGGAATGGAAGTCTAAAGACACAACACAATGCCATGAAAAGAATCTAAACACAAATTAGATTAAACTAGAAATTTTCTCAAAGAGCAAGAAACTACAAAATAACATTACACAAGAAGAAATGCTTAACAATGAGCAATAAAGGACCTAGAAAGCCTAACTACATCGCAGCCTCCTCGCCAATATCACGATCACCAAGAGTCTCCACATCTGCTCACACCAAGGATTTGGTGATCGTCGCAAAAGGAAAAAGCCAAAGAAGAGAACAGACACAAAGAGAAAGGGTAAGCTAGAGTAAAATATTTAACATGTTATTGAGCAAGCATATTATAAAACAGGTTATAGACAAACAAAGCAGTAAGCACCCAAACATGTGAAAGCAAACAATTAAAGGACTCTCTAACTCAATATCCGGATCATACTCTTGATATAGAATTCTAAAGGAAGTATGCGCCTGTGCTGGCTTCTAAACTCTGTAGAGTCTAGACGCAAGGGGTTATCACCCAACCACACACAAGGTTAATCCTCTAATGTCTTGGGCCCAATATGTCCCAAGACTAGGACCTCCTGCCACTCTCACCACATAAATTATTCTACTCTATGTGAGCGTGAATAATTTTTAGAGTTCAGAATACCTTTCTTTATCTAGACATCTCCTATATCAAGGTATACACTAACCACCATCACCAAGAGTTTCCCTTGAAACTCTTTTACCAACAATTTCCACATGCTATCTCAATCATTCAAGTCTCATGCCAATCCACCACCAATCAAACAAGTCATGTTTTCCATTTCATACTCAACACAACAAGATTTCATTTAATCTCATACTTTATAAATGCATACCAAGACATACATATATCACAAAATAATATTTATCCCAAATAAATGAGTGCCAACATTTAAGTACCTGCAATTCCATACAATCAAGCACAACACACAACCATAATTCTTATACCAAAATTCCTAAGAAAAT
>Ga0214543_1005345_pt1 | contig 23734 bp, 35 predicted proteins | sample CNSS2metaG_FD_160094 | JGI IMG/M metagenome (GOLD analysis project Ga0214543, IMG submission 160094) | Root nodule microbial communities from cowpea collected in UCLA plant growth center, Los Angeles, California, USA - CNSS2 | ecosystem: Host-associated > Plants > Roots > Nodule | place: USA... | reverse complement strand
CCGCCTTCGGCGGCGCCCGCGGCCGCACCGACGTGCCGAAGATCGTCGACTGGTACATGCAGGGCAAGATCGCGATCGATCCGATGATCACCCACACCTTGGCGCTCGAGGAGATCAACAAAGGCTTCGAGCTCATGCACTCCGGCGAAAGCATCCGCTCGGTCGTGCTGTACTGAGCTCACAGTACGCGTTAGAAAAGCGCCGGAGCCGTCTGAATTCCGGCGCTTTTCCGTCCTTCCGGGTTGAAACTGCTATGATCTATGTCGACGCCGACGCATGTCCGGTCAAGGCCGAGACCCTAAAGGTGGCTGAGCGCCACGGCTTCGAGGTGACCTTCGTCGCCAATTCGGGGCTACGGCCCTCGCGCGACCCGATGATTCACAACGTCATCGTATCGGCCGGGTTCGATGCGGCGGACGATTGGATCGCCGAACGCGCCAGCAGGGGCGATGTCGTGGTGACGGCGGATGTGCCGCTTGCTGTGCGCTGCGTCGCCGCCGGCGCGCTCGTGACCGGGCCTACCGGGCGCGTCTTCGATAAGACAAACATCGGCATGGCCTCTGCAATGCGCGACCTCGGCGCGCATCTGCGGGAAACCGGCGAAAGCAAGGGCTATAATGCCGCCTTCACCGCCAAGGACCGCTCCGCCTTTCTCGAAACGCTTGATCGACTTTGCCGTCAGGCGAAAAGGTGACGAGCCGACGAGCGTGGCGGCCGGCGAATGGGACGCAGCGAATGAACCCCAAGAAGGGCCTCAGGCATTGGCCGTTCTATCTCGCGCTCGCGGGCGCGCTGCTCAGCCTGCCGATCAGCAGCATGCTCTTTCGCGGCCAGGCGGTCGAGATCGCAGCGATTCTCTTCTTCTGCATCTACCTGTCGATGGCCGCTGTCCGCATTCCCAAGCTTACGGGGAGCTATCTCAAGATCAACGCCCGCGACACGGGCGAACCGGAACCGATCATCTTTCTGGTGACGCTTTCGGCCGCCGCCATTTCGCTGACGGCGCTCTTTTTCGCGCTCAACCGCACCGGAGGCGGCAGCGCCGGCGAATTAATTCTCGCCTTTGCCTCCGTGACGCTGGGATGGGCCACGGTCCACACGATGGCCGCGTTGCACTACGCCCACCTCTATTGGCTCGCCAGCCACCATGGCGAGAGCAACCCTGCGGCGCGCGGCCTCGCCTTTCCGGAAACCGACGCTCCCGGCGGCTACGACTTCCTCTATTTCGCCTTCGTCATCGGCATGACGGCGCAGACCTCGGACGTCGCCATCACTACGACGGCAATGCGGCGCGTCAATCTGGTGCACGCGATCGTTTCCTTCTTCTTCAACACCGTGCTCGTCGCGGCTGCGGTCAATGCCGCGGTACAGCTCGCCGGCAGCACCTCATGAATCCAGGAGCGCTCTCATGAAAGTAATCTCGCAAAACACAGCCTTCGGCGGCATGCAGGGCGTCTACGCGCACGATTCGGCGGCCTGCAAGGGCGAAATGACCTTCGCCGTCTACGTTCCGCCGCAGGCGATCAACGAGCCCCGCCCCGTCCTCTGGTATCTCTCCGGTCTCACCTGCACCCATGCCAATGTGATGGAGAAGGGCGAGTACCGTCACATGGCCTCCGAACTCGGCCTCATCATCGTGTGCCCGGATACGAGCCCGCGCGGGCCCGATGTGCCTGACGAACTTACCAACTGGCAGATGGGCAAAGGCGCCGGCTTCTATCTCGATGCGACGGAGACGCCCTGGGCCGAGCATTACCAGATGTATACTTACATCACCGAAGAGTTGCCCGCTCTCGTGAGCCAGCATTTCCGCGTTGACATGGGCCGGCAGGGAATCTTCGGCCATTCGATGGGTGGACATGGCGCCATGACGATCGCGCTCAAGAACCCTGAACGCTTCCGCAGTTGCTCTGCCTTCGCGCCGATCGTCGCGCCGTCGAGTGCCGACTGGTCCGTCGGCGCCTTCGAGAAATATCTCGGTTCCGACAAGGCGGCCTGGCGGAAGTATGATGCCTGCGCGCTGGTCGAAGACGGCGCGCGCTTCCCGGAGTTCCTGATCGACCAGGGCAAGGCCGATGGTTTCCTCGAAAACGGCCTGCGCCCATGGCTTTTCGAGAAGGCGGTCAAGGGAACGGAGATCGGCCTCACGCTCCGGATGCACGAGCGCTACGACCACTCCTATTATTTCATCTCGACCTTCATGGACGACCATCTCAAGTGGCATGCCGAAAGGCTGGGTTGATACGCGACGCTTCTCCCCTGCCGCGTCCCCTTCGTTCGGCAAGCGGGCTGGTAGCGCGACGATCTTTCGGCGCTCGGCCCTCGCCGGACTGGCCCTCGCGCCCGCAATGGTCTAAAGCCACCCTGAAAAACAGGAAGCGGATTTCTGCAGATGGCAGGCATAGAACACAGGCGGGTGGACAGCGACGAGGCGGGCATGCGTCTCGACCGCTGGTTCAAGGTGCATTTTCCGGGATTGGGCTTTGGTCCGCTGCAGAAACTGCTGCGCTCCGGGCAGATCCGCGTCGACGGCGCACGCGCCAAGTCCGACACGCGCGTCCAGCCCGGCCAGACGATCCGCATCCCTCCGCTCGGCGTCGACGCCAAGGACGTGAAATCCGGTCCGATCGGCGGGCGTGACCTGCGCAATTCGTCCGACGGCGAGCTCCTGTCGCGCATGGTCCTGCACGAGGACGCCAAGGTGATCGTGCTCAACAAGCCGGCCGGCCTTGCGGTCCAGGGCGGCTCGGGCGTCAGCCGGCACATCGACAAGATGCTCGAAGCCTGGACCAACCAGAAAGGCGAGAAGCCGCGTCTCGTCCATCGGCTCGACCGGGATACGTCCGGCGTCCTCGTCATCGCCCGCACCCGCGGCGCGGCCCAACAACTGACGGCCGCGTTTCGTGAACGCGACACCAAGAAGATCTACTGGGCGCTGGTCAAGGGCGTGCCGCGAAAGCGCGAGGACCGGATTTCCACCTGGCTCGTCAAGGAGCAGACTCCGGACGGCGACCGCGTGCGGATCGCCAAGCATGGCGAGGAAGGCGCCGATCACGCGATCTCCTACTACCGCGTCGTCGAGCAAGCCGGGCAGAACCTCGCCTGGCTCGAAATGGAACCCTATACCGGCCGCACGCACCAGTTGCGCGTGCACGCCGCCCATATCGGTCACCCGATCATCGGCGATCCGAAGTATTTCGAGGCGGACACCAACTGGACCTTTCCCGGCGGCATACAGAACCGGCTGCACCTCCATGCCCGGCATATCGACATTCCCCATCCGAACGGCGGGCGGCTGAAGGTCACGGCTCCCCTGCCCCCGCACATGGTGCAGAGCTGGAACCTGCTCGGCTTCGATGAGGACGCCGCCGGCGAGGGCGACTGATGAAGCTCGTTCTTTTCGATTGCGACGGCACCCTGGTCGACAGCGCCGGGTTGATCCACGAGGTGATGGCCCGCACGTTCGATGCCTTCGATCTGGAGCGCCCGACGACGGACGCCACCAAAGCGGTCATCGGCCTTGCGCTCGATATTGCCATCGCGAGACTTCTAGGGCAGCCGCATGCCGACACCCGTGAGGTCGCAATGGCGGCGCATTACAAGACTATCTTCGCTTCGGTGCGCGGCGAGCCCGGGTTCCAGGAAGCATTGTTTCCTGGCATAGCGGAAATGATGGAAACGCTTGCCGCCCAGGACGAATTGCTGATCGGCGCCGTCACCGGAAAATCAAGGCGCGGGCTTGCGCACATCGCCGCCACCCACGGCTTCGACAAGGTCTTCTTCGTCTCGCGCACGGCGGACGATTGTCCGTCGAAACCGCATCCGGCGATGGTCATGGAGTGCTGCGCCGAGGCCGGCGTCGATCCCGCGGATACGATCGTCATCGGAGACGCGATCTATGATATGCAGATGGCGAAGGCAGCCGGCGCGGATGCGCTCGGCGTCGCCTGGGGATATGCCAGCGTGCCGCAACTCATCGAGGCCGGCGCCGATCACATCGCCCGCGTGCCGGCAGATATAATCGAATGGATGGAACGCAACCATGCCTGATATTCGCGACGAACTGAGCGGAGCACTGAGCCACGAGGATCCGGTGCGCCGTGCCCAGATCCAAATGCAGAAGCCGCTCGCGAAGCGTTTCTACAAGCATGCAAGCGTCGCCCCCGCGGATGATGGCGGATACGCGGTGCTTCTCGACGGCCGGCCGGTGCGCACACCGGCGAAGCGGCCGCTTGTCGTTCCTACGGAGAAGCTCGCCGCGTTGCTGGCGGCCGAGTGGGACGCGCAGACCGAGGTCATCGACCCCGGGGCGATGCCGCTCACGCGGATCGTCAATACGGCGATCGACGGAGTGGCGCTCGATGACCGAGCCGTCTTCGACGATGTCCTGCGTTTCGCCGGCAGCGATCTCCTCTGCTATAGAGCCGATAGCCCCGAGGGTCTGGTCAGGCGGCAGAACGACATCTGGAATCCGGTCCTCGATTGGGCGGCCCATTCGCTCGGCGCCCGCTTCATTCTCGCCGAGGGCGTGATCCATCAGGAGCAGCCGCGCGAGGCAATCTCTGCCTATGCCGAGGGCCTGCGCCCCTTTGCGACGCCGCTGGGCCTCGCCTGTCTGCACACGATCACGAGTTTGACGGGATCCGCGCTGCTTGCGCTCGCCTTGGCCAAGGGAAGGCTGTCGGCGGAAGAGGCATGGGAGGCCGCCCATGTCGACGAGGATTGGCAGATCGAGCACTGGGGAACCGACGAGGAAGCCTTCAAACGCCGCGAAAATCGCTGGCGGGAGATGCAGGCCGCCGCCACGGTGCTCGACGCGCTAAAATAACGTCGAGCAAGCCTCAAGTTTACGTTGCGTGAAATTCTTTCCCTCCGGTCATGAGCGCATGCCGAGGAAAACCGCTCGGCCTCAGGCAACCAGCTTCAGGCCGGCAATGCCTGCGACGATGAGGCCGATGCAGCCGAGGCGAAGGACGGTCGCGGGCTCGCCAAAGAGCATGATGCCGAGAACGACGGTGCCGACCGTGCCGATGCCGGTCCACACGGCATAGGCCGTACCGAGCGGCAGCGAGCGGACGGCGATGCCGAGCAACAGGATGCTAAGCACCATCGCGCCGACCGTCAGCACCGTCGGTGTAAGTCGCGTGAATCCATCCGTATATTTGAGACCTATTGCCCAGCCGATTTCAAGAATTCCGGCAAGAAGCAGGGTGAACCAGGCCATATCAAGCTCCTTCAAGTGGAGCGAGGCCGTCCCCGCGGAAGTGCGGACCGACGTCGTCGATCCGTGCAGCCGTCTGCAACGCGGCACTCCTATGCCATAGACCGAGAAGCGCAACAAGATGCCGGCCGACATATCTGTTTTGCGCGGGGCGCGGATCGCCGCTCGCGAGTTTCCCTCGCACCGCCGCCCTCGCCAACGCTCAAAGCAGCGGACGAGGAGCTCTAACGAAAGATCAGCTCACCGCCGCCGCAGTGGTATCGATGACTTCAAAGTCGTGGGTGATTGTGGCCGTCTTGGCGAGCATCGCCGAGGCCGAGCAATATTTCTCGATCGAGAGCGCGATGGCGCGCTCGACCTTGTGCGTCGCAAGGCCACGCCCCTTGACCACAAAGTGCATGTGGATGCGGGTGAACACTTTCGGGTCCTGATCCGCACGATCAGCGTCGATCTCGACAAAACAGTCTTCGACCGCTTCGCGCCCCTTTTCGAGGATGTGAACGACGTCGAAAGCCGAGCAACCGCCGGTGCCGATCAGCACCAACTCCATCGGGCTCGGTCCCGGTGTTCGTCCCTCCGGCCCGACAGCCGTGCCGAGAACGACATTGTGTCCGCTTCCGGACTCGCCGACAAATGTCCGGCCTTCAACCCATTTGATGCGCGCCTTCATACAAATTCACCTCTCGTCACGATACATCGGGCACGTCAGCCCGTTTGCCAGGCCTCGATCTATGAATTCCGCTCGCGCCTGAGCCTCGCCCACCATTCGAGCCGCTTGCGAATTTCCCGCTCGAAGCCGCGCTCCGGCGGGTCGTAGAAGGTCTTTCTTCCCATCTTCTCCGGGAAATAATCCTGGCCCGAAAATGCGTCCGGCTCGTCGTGATCATAGCGGTATCCCTCGCCGTACCCCTCCCCCTTCATGGGCTTGGTCGGGGCGTTGAGGATATGCTTCGGCGGCAGCAGCGAGCCGTTTTCCTTCGCCGCACGCATGGCCTGCTTGTAAGCGGTATAGACGGCGTTCGACTTCGGCGCGGTAGCGATGTAGACACAAGCCTCCGCGAGAGCGAGCTCGCCTTCGGGGGAGCCGAGATAGTCATAGGCGTCTTTGGCGGCGTTGCAGATCACCAGGGCTTGCGGATCGGCAAGCCCGATATCCTCGACTGCCATACGCACGAGCCGCCTGCCGATATAGAGCGGGTCTTCGCCGGCATCGAGCATGCGGCAGAGGTAGTAAAGCGCGGCGTCCGGATCCGAGCCTCGAACGGATTTGTGAAGCGCCGAGATCAGATTGTAGTGGCCGTCCTGGCTCTTGTCGTAAACGGGCGCGCGGCGCTGGACGATGTCCTGGAGCGCCGCGGCATCGAAAATCTCGTCCTTGCGAGCCGCCCGCCAGACCTCTTCGGCAAGGGTGAGCACCGCCCGGCCATCGCCATCCGCCATTCGGATCAGGCTCGCACGGGCATCCTCGTCGAGCGGCAACGCCTTGCCCTCGGCTTTCTCGGCGCGCTTCAACAGCTCCTCGAGGCTCGCCTCGTCAAGCGGCTTGAAGGTCAGCACGCGCGCCCGCGACAAAAGCGCGGCATTGAGCTCGAAGGACGGGTTCTCGGTTGTGGCGCCGACCAGGATGACGGTGCCGTCCTCCATGACCGGCAGGAAGCTATCCTGCTGGGCGCGATTGAAGCGATGAATCTCGTCGACAAACAGCAGCGTTTGTCGCCCCGACATGCGCCTCGCCCGAGCGGAATCGAACACCTTCTTCAAGTCCGCAACCCCGGAGAAGATCGCCGAGATCTGCTCGAAGGCGAGCCCGGCCTCGCCGGAAAGGAGGCGGGCCACCGTCGTCTTGCCGGTCCCCGGCGGTCCCCAGAAAATCATCGAACCGAGAGAACCGGACGCGATCATGCGCGTGAGCGCGCCATCCGCGCCGGTCAGGTGCTCCTGGCCGGTGACCTCGGCGAGCGTGCGCGGCCGCAGCCGATCGGCAAGCGGTCTTGCCGAGGCCATTTCCGGCGGCTCGATGGGGGAGAAGAGATCGCTCATCGGAAGAACTGACGAATGAGCTGGCCGCCGCGCTCGATCTCGACGCGCCAGAACGAGGCCTCATCGGCGACGACGCTTTCCAGCGTCTTCGAGCTGTCGATTGCAGTACCGTTGACCGAGCGGACGATATCTTTCGGTGCGAGTCCGATGCGGGCGGCCGGCGAGCCGCGATTGACCTCGGTGACGACGACGCCCTGCAAAGAAGTGGGCATGCGCAGCTCGTCTGCGAGGCGAGGCGAGAGATTTGCCACGACAGCGCCCGCGAAAGGATTGCGCCCTTCGATGAGCCTTTCGTCGCGCGGCGCGGTCTCGGGCGCCTGCTCGAGCTTTAAGGCGATGTCCTGCGGCTTGCCGTCCTCCAAGACCGTCACGCGCGCCTCATGGCCGATGCCGACGGTGGTCAGACGATAGCCGAGCGCATCGGGATGCTCGACCGCCATGCCGTTGACGGCAACGACGACCTGTCCCGGCCGCATGCCGGCGCTTTCCGCTGGCCCGCCCGACTGGACCGCCGTCACCAGCGCACCGCGGGCCCGGTCAAGCCCCAGCGCGTCCGCCACATCGGAGGTGACGGGCTCGAACGTTGCTCCGACGAAAGGCCGGATGAACGAGCCGCCGCCACCTTGAGCAGAGGCCACGAAGACCTTGACCAGGTTGGCGGGGATCGCGAATCCAACACCGTTCGAGCCGCCGCCTCTGGAAAAGATCGCGGTGTTGATGCCGATCAGCTCGCCTTTCATATTGATGAGGCCACCACCGGAATTGCCAGGGTTGATCGCGGCATCCGTCTGGATGAAGAAGCCGAAATCGCCATTGGAAATCTGATTGCGCGCGAGGGCGGATACGATGCCGCTCGTCACAGTCTGCCCGACCCCGAACGGGTTGCCCATGGCGAGCACCAGATCGCCGACCTCGACTGCGTCGGAATCACCGATCGGGATGATGTCGAACGGACCGTCCGCCTCGATCTTCATGACCGCAAGATCGAGACGGTCGTCCTTCAGCATGATCTTGCAGGGATATTCACGCCCGTCGGCGAGCGCGACCTTGATGTCGTTCGCGCCCTCGACGACGTGATCGTTCGTCACGACCAGGCCGTCGCGGCCGACGATGACGCCGGATCCGAGCGACGACTGCTTCTCGGTGCGATTCGGCATACGCTGGCCAAAGAACTCTTCGAAGAAGGGATCGCCGGCAAAGATCGACCGTCGCTCTACAACCCGTTCGGCATAGACATTCACCACCGCATTCGCCGTCTGCTTGACCAGAGGCGCAAAGGAGAGCTGCATTTCGGCACGGGATTGCGGTACCGTCTTGGCATCCTGAGCCATCGCGGGCGTCGACATGGCCACAGCGAAAACGAGAGCCGCGAAGACTCGATGGCCTAAGATCATGAAGAATTCTCCCTTTCGTTGCTGCTACGTTCAGATAGGATTTCGCAAGAAAAAAGGCAAACGCGCCGCGGGCGGACTCGACGATCTCGAAGGCCCATTTGGAGTGAAATCATCTGGCAAATCAGGCGATTGCCGTAATGCCTGCAGCTTTGAAGGAGAACTCGGCCCCGCGGTCACGAACCGCGCACGAAAACGTGGTTGCCGCCATCTTTCCCGGTGATCGAAACTCTGGTGATCTGATCTTTAGAAAACGCAGATGTTGGGGAATATCATGCCAAGCTACCGCGTACCGCGGATTGCCGCCTCCGAAATCACGCCGGAGCGCTGTTTCATCGATCGCCGGGCCTTCATGGCCGCTGCGGCGGGCGGTCTGTTCCTGGGCGGGACGACAAGCGGGCATGCCGGCCCGCTCAAGGCTTCCGCGAGCGCCTACAAGCTCGACGAGCCGATGACGCCGGAAAAAGACGTCACGAGCTACAACAATTTCTACGAATTCGGCACGGGCAAAGGCGACCCGGCTGCCAATTCCGGAAGCTTCAAGCCTTCGCCCTGGACGGTGAAAGTCGATGGCCTCGTCGGCAAGCCGCGCGAATTCGGCCTCGACGAGCTTCTGGCCTTCCCGCTCGAAGAGCGGAGCTACCGCATGCGCTGCGTCGAGGCCTGGTCGATGGTGATCCCGTGGATCGGCTTTCCCTTGGCCGCGCTCCTAGACAAGGTCGAGCCGCTCGGCAGCGCCAAATATGTCGCCTTCGAAACCGTCGTACGCCCCGATGAAATGCCCGGCCAGTCCGGTTATTTCCAGCCGCTGGAATGGCCCTACCGCGAGGGGCTGCGGCTCGACGAAGCCCGCCATCCGCTGGCGATCCTCTCTGTCGGCCTCTACGGCAAGACGCTTCCCAACCAGAATGGCGCCCCCATACGACTGGTGGTTCCGTGGAAATACGGTTTCAAGGGGATAAAGTCGATCGTGAAGATTTCGCTGACCGAAACGCCGCCTCCCTGCACCTGGAACCTCACCGCGCCGAACGAATATGGCTTCTACGCCAATGTGAACCCGGCGGTCGATCATCCGCGCTGGAGCCAGGCCACGGAGATCCGCGTAGGCGAAGGCGGGTTCTTCGGCTCCAACCGCCGCGACACGCTTCCTTTCAACGGCTACGCGGACGAGGTTGCGAGCCTCTATGCCGGCATGGACCTGAACGCGAATTTCTGACGATGACCATCTTGCCCACCCTGCCGAAACGATTGCATGGCGCCTCCGTCTGGATGCTCTACGCGCTCGGCTTCATTCCCGCCGTCTTCGCCTTCTATCTCGGGGCAACCGGGCAACTGCCCGGCAACGCCATCAAGGAATTCGAGCACCTGCTCGGCCTCTGGGCCCTGCGCTTCCTCGTAGCGACCCTGGCAATCACGCCGATCCGCGACCTCTTCGGGGTGAACTGGCTCAGATACCGCCGGGCCCTCGGCCTGCTCGCCTTCTACTACGTGCTGATGCACTTCCTCGCCTACATGGTGCTGGACCAGATGCTGCGCTTCCCGGCGATCATCGCCGACATCGCCCGTCGTCCCTTCATCACGATCGGCATGACAGCCTTCGTGCTCATCATTCCGCTTGCGCTTACCTCGAACAATTGGTCGATCCGCAGGCTCGGTCAGCGCTGGAACAAGCTGCACAAGCTCGTCTATGTGATCGCGGCGGCCGGAGCACTGCACTTCGCCATGGCGGTAAAGGTCGTCGGGCCGGAGCAGATGCTGTACATCACCCTCGTTGCGATGCTGCTCCTTTGGCGGGTGGTCAGAACGCGCTTCCTGCGCTGGAAGCGATCGCGGACCGGTTTCACGCGATCAATCGCAGCAACGGAAAAAGCGGCCGGGTGAGATCACCCGGCCGCTTCAATTTTGGTCTGATTACCTACAGCGCCGCGCGTCTTCTCAGACGCACAAAGGACGCTGTAGACTTTGAATTGCTGCATGTTTTTGTCCTTAAATCGGATACGATTTAAGGAAACATGCAGTAGGTCAGGCGGCTTCGGCAGCCTCGGCTTCGACAGCAACGCGAGCGCGATCCTTCGCACCCTTGGCGTCGACGTCGCGGTCAACGAACTCAATGACGGCGAGCGGAGCGTTATCGCCCTGGCGGAAGCCTGCCTTCATGATGCGCAGATAGCCACCGTTGCGGGTAGCATAGCGCGATGCGATCGTGTCGAACAGCTTCGAGACAACGGCAACGTCGCGGATCTGCGAGATCGCCTGACGGCGAGCATGCAGGTCGCCGCGCTTACCGAGCGTGACGAGCTTCTCGACGATCGGACGGATTTCCTTGGCCTTCGGCAGGGTCGTGACGATCTGCTCGTGTTCGATCAGCGAAGCTGCCATGTTGGCAAACATCGCCTTGCGGTGGCTGGCGGTTCTATTCAGCTTGCGGCCGGCTTTACCGTGGCGCATGGCTATTCTCCTTTACTTGCAGGCATCCGCCCGCAGTCTAACGGGGCGTATATTCCGCTGAGAGCCGAAGGCTTGAAGCGATAGGACATATACGCAGTTTAACTTTCTAAGGCCAGCTTCACGCGTTCTTTCGAACGCGCGCGGCCTTAGTATTGGTCTTCGTAGCGCTTGGCGAGATCTTCGATGTTCTCCGGCGGCCAGGACGGCACTTCCATGCCGAGGTGCAGGCCCATGGAAGCAAGAACTTCCTTGATCTCGTTGAGCGACTTGCGACCAAAATTCGGCGTGCGGAGCATTTCTGCTTCGGTCTTCTGAATGAGGTCGCCGATATAGACGATGTTGTCGTTCTTCAGGCAGTTGGCCGAACGGACGGAAAGCTCCAGTTCGTCGACCTTCTTGAGAAGCGCCGGGTTGAAGGCGAGTTCGGTGACTGCCTCTTCCTCGGCTTCCTTCTGCGGCTCGTCGAAGTTGACGAAAACCGACAGCTGGTCCTGAAGGATGCGGGCCGCAAAGGCGATCGCATCTTCACCGGTGACGGAGCCATCGGTTTCGATCGACATCGTCAGCTTGTCGTAGTCGAGAACCTGGCCTTCACGGGTGTTCTCCACCTTGTAGGAGACCTTCTTGACCGGAGAGTACAGGCTGTCGACCGGAATGAGGCCGATCGGCGCATCTTCCGAGCGGTTGCGTTCAGCCGGTACATAGCCCTTGCCGTTGTTCACGGTGAACTCCATGCGGATCTCCGCGCCCTCGTCGAGGGTGCAGATCACATGGTTCGGGTTGAGGATTTCGATATCGCCAACCGTCTGGATGTCACCGGCCGTCACGACGCCCGGGCCCTGCTTGCGCACGACCATGCGCTTCGCGTCGTCGCCATCCATCTTGATGGCGATTTCCTTGATGTTGAGCACGATGTCGGTCACGTCTTCCCGCACACCCGGGATCGAGGAGAACTCGTGCAGCACGCCGTCGATCTGCACCGCCGTGACGGCAGCACCGCGCAGCGACGACAGAAGCACGCGGCGAAGCGCGTTGCCGAGCGTCAGGCCAAAGCCGCGTTCAAGCGGCTCCGCGACCAACGTTGCCCTGGTGCGGCCGGAGGAGGCGAACTCCACCTTGTTCGGCTTGATCAATTCCTGCCAATTTTTCTGGATCATGTTTTCTGCCTTCCGTTCGTTGCCACCATCCAATCGTGACAACCGAGCCCCGAAGACCGGGAGAGCGCCCATGCGCCCTCACCGGGATGTTGAATACAGATGATCAGACGCGGCGCTTCTTGCGCGGGCGGCAGCCATTGTGCGGGATCGGCGTCACGTCGCGAATCGACGTGATCATGAAACCCGCTGCCTGCAGCGCGCGAAGAGCGGATTCACGACCGGAACCCGGGCCGCAAACCTCGACCTCGAGCGACTTCATGCCGTGCTCCTGGGCCTTCCGCGCACAATCTTCCGCGGCGATCTGCGCTGCGAACGGCGTCGACTTGCGCGAGCCCTTGAAGCCCTTCGCGCCAGCGGACGACCAGGCAATCGCATTGCCCTGTGCGTCGGTGATGGTGATCATCGTGTTGTTGAACGACGAATTGACGTGTGCAACGCCAGACGTGATGTTCTTGCGCTCGCGGCGGCGAACGCGGGTGGCTTCCTTAGCCATAGGATCCCTTTCTTAGATCTCTGCACCGCCGTAATTCCAGCGGCTCCACCGGGAAAAGGATTTGTCGTCCCCTGCCCTGCATCTTGCATTTCGCGAGACCGACCAACCGGTTTCGCTGTGATTTGCACCGAGCCTAGCCGGCCCGGCACAACGGTCAGGCATTTGCCCAACCAAACTGCAAAAGGAGGCCGGCGTGCAACGCCAGCCTCCCGCACTTCCCTGTTCGGGAAATTACTTCTTCTTGCCGGCGATCGCCTTTGCCGGACCCTTGCGGGTGCGGGCATTGGTATGCGTACGCTGGCCGCGCACCGGCAGACCGCGACGATGACGCAGACCGCGATAGCAGCCGAGGTCCATCAGGCGCTTGATGTTCATCGCCGTTTCGCGGCGCAGGTCACCCTCGACCTGATAGTCACGGTCGATCGTCTCACGGATCTGAAGGACTTCGGCGTCCGTCAGCTGGTGCACGCGACGGTCAGCGGGAATGCCGACCTTCTCGGTGATTTCCTTCGCGAATTTCGGGCCGATCCCGTGAATGTAGGTCAGCGCGATGACGACGCGCTTTGCCGTCGGGATGTTGACGCCAGCGATACGTGCCACGTCTATTCTCCTTGCGTTCCAGTTGCCATCCGGCAATAGGTGCTTCGTTACGCGACCTTGAAGAGCCGCACGTTGATTGAGGTTCGAGACACGTCAAAAACGACCGTACCCGGACTTCATTGTTTTGAAGACCGCGCCGATCGCTTCTCATGTCGCGAGTTGACGCTGTCTTTGGAGGAATCGACCGGAAAAGTCAACTCCCCGGCGCTTCCATTTTGGCAAAGGCAAGCGCCTAGGCCAGAATCTTCTCGATCTCGGCCGTGACCGTGTTCACGTCGGCCATGCCGTCGACGGTCTTCAGTCGACCGGTCCGGGCATAGTGTTCCGAAAGCGGAGCGGTCTTTTCCCGATACTCCGTCAGGCGGCGCCGAAAGGCCTCGGGATTGTCGTCGGAGCGGACAGTGCCGCCCGCGGCCACCGTTTCCGCTACGCGATTCTCCATCCGCCGCACAAGCGCTGCCTCGTCGACCTTCAGCTCGATGACCGCATCGAGCTTCAGGCCCTTCTTTTCAAGCATCCGGTCGAGCGCCACGGCCTGCGGGACGGTCCGCGGATAGCCGTCCAGAATGAAGCCCCTGGCGCAATCCGGCGCATCGATACGGTCGGAGACGATTTCGTTGACGATTTCGTCGGAGACGAGCTGGCCGGCATCCATCACTGCCTTCGCGCGCTTGCCGACCTCGGTCGCCTGAGCCACGGCCGCCCGGAGCATATCCCCCGTGGAAAGCTGCGGGATGCCGTATCTCTCCGTCAGGAGCTTGGCCTGCGTACCCTTGCCAGCGCCCGGCGGGCCCAAAAAAATAAGTCTCATCGTCCCCTCTTTCCTCCGCGCAGCTTCGACTTCTTGATCAGCCCCTCATATTGCTGGGCAATGAGGTGACCCTGGATCTGTGCTACCGTATCGAGGGTCACGCTGACAACAATCAAAAGCGACGTACCACCAAGGTAGAACGGCACGCCGGTCTGCGAGATGAGGATCTCGGGCAGGATACAGACGAAGATCAGGTAGACCGCACCGATGACGGTGATGCGGGTCAAGACGTAATCGATGTATTCGGCCGTACGCTCGCCCGGACGGATTCCGGGGATGAAGCCGCCGTGCTTCTTCAGATTGTCGGCCGTGTCCTTCGGGTTGAATACGATCGCCGTGTAGAAGAAGGCGAAGAACGCGATCATCGCACCGTAGAGCACCATGTAGAGCGGCTGGCCGTGCGCGAGCGCGCCGACGATGGTCGTCGCCCACCCCGGCAGCGTCTGGGCGTTGGCAAAGCCAGCAAGCGTCGCGGGCAGCAGGAGCAGCGACGAGGCGAAGATCGCCGGGATCACGCCCGAGGTGTTGAGCTTCAGCGGCAGATGCGACGTATCGCCCTGGAACATCCGGTTGCCGACCTGGCGCTTCGGATACTGGATCAACAGACGGCGCTGCGCCCGTTCGACGAAGACGATCAGCGCGATTACGGCGACGACCATGACAATGATCGCTAGGATGAGCGGCGTCGAAAGCGCACCGGTGCGGCCGAGCTCCAGCGTACCGGCGAGCGCCCCCGGCAGAGCTGCGACGATGCCGGCGAAAATGATGAGAGAGATGCCGTTACCGATGCCGCGCGAGGTGATCTGCTCGCCAAGCCACATCAGGAACATCGTGCCGCCGAGGAGCGAGATGACGGTGGAAATCCGGAAGAACCAGCCTGGATCGTTGACGAGGCCGCTACCGCTCTCAAGACCGACGGCGATGCCGTAGGCCTGCATCGCGCCCAGAAGCACCGTGCCGTAGCGGGTATATTGGTTGATGACCTTACGGCCCTGCTCGCCTTCCTTCTTCAGCTGCTCGAGCGCCGGAACGACCGACGTCATGAGCTGCACGATGATCGAGGCGGAGATATAGGGCATGATGCCGAGCGCGAAGATCGCCATGCGCTCTACCGCGCCGCCCGAGAACATGTTGAACAGGCCGAGAATCCCGCCTGCCTGCCCCTGGAAGGCCTGTGCGAACGCGTCCGGATTTAGGCCGGGCAGCGGGATATAGGTGCCAAGACGGTAAACCAGGAGCGCACCGAGGGTGAACCAGAGGCGCTTCTTCAGATCTTCCGCCTTCGCGAAAGTCGAAAAATTCAGGTTCGAGGCGAGCTGTTCCGCTGCAGAAGCCATGCAATTCTCCGCGTACCAAATCTCGGAAATCGCGGGAAAACCCGGTCAGTTCCGGACTGAGTAAGTTCTCTTCGTTGAAAACCTGACGCGAGGCGATTGTCGCTGCAATCGGATGCCTCACCGTGGTTTCCGTTGTGTCGTCGCGGCAAGCGATTCGCCGCCTCGGACGTGAGGCTCACATATGGGAGCAAAACCGCCCGGCGTGAAGCACCCCGGGCGGTTCATCAGTCATAATTATTCCGCGGCCGCTGCGAGCAGCTTGATGGAGCCGCCGGCCTTTTCGATCTTCTCGATCGCTGACTTGGAGGCACCTGCAACTTCGAGCGCAATCTTCGCCTTCAATTCGCCGTCAGCGAGGATGCGGACGCCGTCCTTGGCGCGGCGGATGACGCCGGCAGCCTGGAGAGCCGTGGCATCGACGGTCTTCGACGCATCGAGCTTCTTGGCGTCGACGGCAGCCTGGATGCGGCCGAGCGACACGACAACAAACTCCGAAGCGAAGATGTTGTTGAAGCCGCGCTTCGGCAGGCGGCGATAGATGGGCATCTGACCGCCTTCGAAGCCGTTGATCGAAACGCCCGAACGCGCCTTCTGACCCTTAACGCCGCGGCCACCGGTCTTGCCGGAGCCGGAGCCGATACCGCGGCCAACACGCTTGCGGTTCTTGGTCGCGCCTTCGTTGTCCTTGATTTCATTCAGTTTCATTTGTAGATCCCCCTCACTTCTCGTCGACGACGCGAACGAGGTGCTGGACGGCCCGGATCATGCCGCGAACGGCCGGAGTGTCTTCCAGCGTGCGAACCCGGTGCATCTTGTTGAGGCCCAGGCCGATGAGCGTCTGACGCTGCACGGCCGGACGGCGAATGGGGCTACCGATTTGCTCGACGGTAACCGTCTTCTTGGCAACTTCCTTCTTAGCCATCTGTCAGCTCCCTTATTCTTCGGAACCAACGCCGGCGGAGACGCGGCGGGCCTGGAGCGTGGCGTATTTGATGCCGCGCTGTGCCGCGATGTCCTTCGGGTGCATCTGGTTCTTGAGCGCGTCGAAGGTTGCGCGAACCATGTTGTAGGGGTTCGACGAACCGGTCGACTTGGCAACGACGTCGTGAACGCCGAGCGTTTCAAAAACGGCGCGCATCGGGCCACCGGCAATGATACCCGTACCGGGCTTGGCTGCACGCAGCAGAACCTTGCCGGCGCCATGGCGGCCGTTGACGTCGTGATGCAGGGTGCGGCCACCACGCAGCGGAACGAAGATCAGATCGCGCTTTGCAGCTTCGGTTGCCTTGCGAATGGCTTCCGGCACTTCGCGCGCCTTGCCATGGCCGAAGCCAACGCGGCCCTTCTGGTCGCCTACGACGACGAGAGCGGCAAAACCGAAACGACGACCGCCCTTCACCACCTTGGCGACGCGGTTGATTGCCACGAGCTTATCGACAAATTCGCTGTCGCGCTCTTCACGGCTCTGGCGCTCTTCGCGCGGAGCACGTTCTTTCTGTGCCATTGTCCTCTTCCTTTTTCTTTTCCGGGTGCAATCGGCAGATTGACGAAAAGTCGCCTCGCTTAAGGCGAGACGACCGGGGGTAATCACGAAGCGGAGTTCCGCCCGGGCATTCCACCCGGGCGGCGAACCTTAGAAGTTCAGGCCGCCTTCGCGAGCTGCCTCGGCCAGCGCCTTGATGCGGCCGTGGTAGATGAAGGCGCCGCGATCAAAGACGACGTCCTTGATGCCCGCCTGGGATGCGCGCTCTGCGATGAGCTTGCCGACGGCGGCTGCAGCCGCCGTGTCGGCGCCGGTCTTCAGCGCAGACTTGAGGTCCGCCTCAAGGGTCGATGCAGCGGCAATCGTCTTGCCTGCGACATCGTCGATGATCTGCGCATAGATGTTCTTCGACGAGCGATGAACCGACAGGCGCGGACGGCCATTGGCGACCGCCTTGATTTGACGGCGCACGCGGCTGGCGCGACGCACAAGAGTATCTTTCCTGCTAGCCATTTCGCGTGATCCTTACTTCTTCTTGCCTTCTTTGCGGACGATCCGCTCTTCGGCATACTTGACGCCCTTGCCCTTGTAGGGCTCGGGGCCGCGGTATTCGCGGATTTCCGCGGCAACCTGGCCGACCTGCTGTTTGTTGATGCCGGAAACGACGATTTCCGTCGGCTTCGGCACAGCGATCGTGATGCCTTCCGGCGTCTGATAGACGACGTCGTGGCTGAAGCCGAGCGCGAGCTGCAGGTTCTTGCCCTGCATGGAAGCGCGGTAACCGACGCCGTTGATTTCGAGCTTGCGCTCGTAACCGTCCTTCACGCCCTTGAAGATGTTCTCGATCATCGTGCGGGACATGCCCCACTTAGCGCGAGCATCCTTGCTCTCATTGAGCGGCTCAACGACAACCGTGTTGTTTTCGAGCTTCACCGAGACTTCGTCGTTCGCGACGAAGAACAGTTCGCCCTTCGGGCCCTTTGCCGTTACCTTCTGGCCTTCCACGTTAGCCGTGACGCCTGCCGGAACTTGAACGGGCTTCTTACCGATACGAGACATTTTTATACCTGTCTGTTCGCTATGGAGATCCTGCTCGGCCTTAGAAGACCGAGCAAAGAACCTCGCCACCAACATTCTGTTCGCGTGCCTGGTGATCGGCCATCACACCCTTCGGGGTCGAAAGGATGGTGATGCCGAGGCCGTTCGCGACCTGCGGGATGGACTTGACCGAGACATAGACCCGGCGGCCCGGCTTGGAGACGCGCGAGATCTCACGGATCACGGAAGCGCCTTCATAGTATTTCAGCTCGATGTTCAGCTCGGACTTGCCGTTGCCGAATTCGACTTCGGAGTATCCGCGGATGTAGCCTTCGGACTGAAGGACATCCAGAACGCGTGCGCGGAGCTTGGAGGCCGGCGTCGAAACGCTCGACTTGCGGCGCGCAGCGCCGTTGCGGATACGGGTGAGCATATCGCCCAAGGGATCAGTCATTGCCATGTGCCCGTCTCCTTACCAGCTCGACTTGACCACGCCCGGCACTTTGCCGAGATTGCCCAGTTCGCGAAGCGCGATACGCGACATGCGAAGCTTGCGATAGTAGGCGCGCGGACGGCCGGTAACTTCGCAACGGTTGCGGATACGAGTCTTGGACCCATCCCGCGGCAGCTCGGCCAGCTTGAGGGTGGCCTTGAACCGCTCTTCGATCGGCAAAGACTGGTTCATGATGATTGCCTTCAAGGCCGCGCGCTTGGCGGCTTGGCCGGCAACCAGTTTGCGGCGGCGCTTGTTCTTTTCAACTGCGCTCGTTTTCGCCATAACAGTTATCCTTCTTTACGCTTGTCGTTACGGATTACTGACGGAACGGGAAGTTGAACTCTTCAAGCAGAGCGCGAGCTTCGTCGTCGTTAGTTGCCGTCGTGCAAACGATGATGTCCATGCCCCACATCTGATCAACCTTGTCGTAGTTGATCTCAGGGAACACAATGTGCTCCTTGATGCCCATGGCGAAATTGCCACGACCATCGAAGGACTTCGGATTGAGGCCACGGAAATCTCGAACACGCGGAAGAGCGATGTTGATGAGACGATCCAGGAACTCATACATCCGAACGCCGCGCAGGGTAACCTTGGCGCCAATCGGCATGCCTTCGCGTAGTTTGAAGCCAGCGATGGAGTTGCGAGCGCGGGTGATTACCGGCTTCTGGCCGGCAATCGCAGCGAGGTCGGCGGCAGCAACGGACGGCTTCTTGGAGTCGCCAGTCGCTTCGCCAACACCCATGTTGATGACGATCTTGTCGAGGCGCGGGATCTGCATTTCGTTGGCGTAGGAGAACTTCTCCTGCATCGCCTTGCGGATGCGCTCTACATATTCCTTCTTGAGCCGCGGCTCATAAGCGGTCTTAGCCATCGATCACTTCTCCCGAACGCTTGGCCACGCGGACCTTCTTGTCACCATCGATCTTGAAACCGACGCGGGTCGGCTTGCCGTCCTTCGGATCGGCGATCGCGATGTTCGAAAGGTGGATCGGGGCTTCCTTGGTGATAATGCCGGCTTCCTGGCTCTGGGTCTGGCGCTGGTGACGCTTCACCATGTTAACGCCACGCACGACAGCCCGGTCTTCCTTCGGCATGACCTGAACGACTTCGCCGGTGCGGCCCTTGTCCTTACCGGTGAGAACGACGACCTTGTCGCCTTTGCGAATCTTCTGCATCTCTGATCGCTCCCTTAGAGTACTTCCGGAGCCAGCGAGATGATCTTCATGTGGTTCTTGGCGCGGAGTTCGCGCGGAACCGGTCCGAAGATACGGGTGCCGATCGGCTCTTTCTTGTTATCGATGAGAACGGCTGCGTTGGTGTCGAAACGGATGACGCTGCCATCCGGACGGCGGATGTCCTTCGCGGTGCGAACGACAACAGCCTTCATGACATCACCCTTCTTCACGCGGCCGCGCGGAATGGCTTCCTTGATCGACACGACAATGATGTCGCCGATCGACGCATACTTGCGCTTGGAGCCGCCCAGCACCTTGATGCACATGACACGACGTGCGCCGGAATTATCCGCCACGTCGAGGTTTGTTTGCATCTGAATCATGTCAGGTCGCCTTCTTGTTGTTACCAGGCCGGTTGGGTCGAAACCCCCTTGCCCGGCTTATTTTGCTCATCTCAAAGCAAAAGAACGCCCGGACTCGAGCGTTCCTCGGCTTTAATTGCGTGCTTCATACAGATATTTGCCCGAGACGCAAGGGTCCGACGGACAAAACCTGCACAAATCAAGCCTGGGCGGAGATCACCGTCCAGCGCTTGTCCTTGGAAATCGGCGCGCATTCCTCGATGGAAACGACATCGCCGACCTTGTACTGGTTGTTCTCGTCGTGAGCCTTGTACTTCTTGGAGCGACGGACGGTCTTCTGGAGGATCGGGTGCGCAAAGCGGCGCTCGACCCGTACGACGACGGTCTTGTCGTTCTTGTCGCTGACGACGGTGCCCTGCAGAATGCGTTTCGGCATATTCTTCTGGTCCTTAGGCCTTGGCTTCTGCCGCCTTCTGGCGGGCAATGGTTTTGACGCGTGCGATGTCCTTGCGGACTTCGTTGATACGCGAAGACTTTTCGAGCTGGCCGGTTGCCTTCTGGAAGCGGAGGTTGAACTGCTCCTTCTTCAGCTTGGCAAGCTCTTCCTTGAGTTGGTCGGCGCTCAGAGCGCGAACATCTGCGGCTTTCATGAGCTTCACTCCTTACTCTGCGATACGCTGCACGAAGCGCGTCTTGACAGAGAGCTTGGCAGCGCCAAGACGAAGTGCCTCACGGGCGAGTTCTTCGCTGACACCATCGATCTCGAACATCATACGGCCGGGCTTGACCTTGCATGCCCAGTATTCGACCGAACCCTTACCCTTACCCATGCGGACTTCGGTCGGCTTGGCGGTGACCGGAACGTCCGGGAACACGCGAATCCAAACGCGGCCGGCGCGCTTCATGTGGCGGGTGATCGCGCGGCGAGCCGCTTCGATCTCACGAGCGTTGACACGGTTCGGCTCCTGAGCCTTCAGGCCGAATTCGCCGAAGGCGAGATCAGAACCGCCCTTGGCAACGCCCTTGATGCGGCCCTTGAACTGCTTGCGATACTTCGTACGCTTTGGCTGCAACATTTTTTTACTTCTCCGATATTGGCTGCCACGCGCGAATGTTACGCGTTCTCACGACGACGGTCTCGACCGCCACCGCCCTGGTTGTCACTCTCGGTCGCGCGGCGCTCGGAAGCCATCGGATCGTGCTCGAGGATTTCGCCCTTGAAGATCCAGACTTTGACACCGCAGATGCCGAAAGCGGTTTCCGCTTCAGCCGTACCGTAGTCGATGTCGGCGCGCAGCGTATGCAGCGGCACGCGGCCTTCGCGATACCATTCGGTACGAGCGATTTCCGCCCCGCCGAGACGGCCGGCGCAGGTGATCTTGATGCCTTCGGCGCCGAGACGCATGGCCGACTGGACAGCGCGCTTCATCGCACGGCGGAAAGCCACGCGGCGTTCGAGCTGCTGGGCGATCGACTGAGCAACGAGCGTTGCGTCAACTTCCGGCTTGCGCACTTCAACGATGTTGAGGTGCGTCTCGGAGTTGGTCATCTCGGAAAGCTTCTTGCGCAGCTTTTCGATGTCGGCGCCCTTCTTGCCGATGATGAGGCCCGGACGAGCCGAGTGGATCGTCACGCGGCACTTCTTGTGCGGACGCTCGATCACGACCTTGGCGATACCGGCAGCCTTCAGCTCTTCCATCAGGTACGCGCGGATCTTCAGGTCTTCATGAAGAAGCTGACCGTACTCCGCGTTATCCGCGAACCAACGGCTATCCCAGGTCCGGTTGATGCCGAGACGGAAACCGATCGGATTAATCTTCTGGCCCATTATGCGGCCTCCCCTGTGGCTTCCACTTCACGAACAACGATCGTCAAGTGCGAGAACGGCTTTTCGACGCGCGATGCACGGCCGCGACCACGGGCGTGGAAGCGCTTCATCACGATCGACTTGCCAACATAAGCTTCCGCGACGATGAGCGAATCAACGTCGAGATCGTGGTTGTTCTCAGCGTTCGCAATCGCAGATTCAAGCGTCTTCTTGACGGTACCTGCTATGCGCTTGCGCGAGAACTCGAGTTCGGCCAGAGCGCGGTCAACCTTCTTGCCGCGGATCAGCGCGGCAACGAGGTTGAGCTTCTGGGGGCTGACGCGGATCGTGCGCGCAATTGCCTGCGCCTCATTATCCTTCAGCCGGCGTTCGGCTTTTGCCTTGCCCATTGTTACTTCCTCTTCGCTTTCTTGTCCGCGCCATGACCATAATAGGTCCGGGTCGGTGCGAATTCACCGAACTTGTGACCGACCATTTCCTCGGACACAGAGACGGGAACATGCTTGTTTCCGTTGTAGACGCCGAAGGTCAGACCGACGAACTGCGGAAGGATGGTGGAGCGACGGCTCCACATCTTGATCACTTCGTTGCGACCGCCTTCGCGAACCTTCTCAGCCTTCTTGAGAAGATAGCCGTCAACAAACGGACCTTTCCAAACTGAACGAGCCACTTGAGACTTCCTCTCTTACTTCTTGCGCTGATGACGCGAGCGCATGATGAACTTGTCGGTCGACTTGTTGGAGCGCGTGCGCTTGCCCTTCGTCGGCTTGCCCCACGGGGTAACCGGGTGGCGGCCACCGGACGTGCGGCCTTCACCACCGCCGTGCGGATGGTCAACCGGGTTCATGACGACGCCGCGTACGTGCGGGCGCTTGCCGCGCCAACGCGAACGGCCAGCCTTACCGTCATTGATGTTGCCGTGATCGGGGTTCGATACAGCACCGATCGATGCAAGGCAAGAGCCGTGCACCAGGCGCTGCTCGCCCGAGTTCAGGCGAAGGATCGCCATGCCCTGGTCGCGGCCGACGAGCTGCGCATAGGTTCCGGCAGAGCGAGCGATCTGGCCGCCCTTGCCCGGCTTCATTTCCACGTTGTGGATGATGGAGCCGACCGGGATGAACTGCAGCGGCATGGTGTTGCCGGGCTTGACGTCGACAGCCTTGTCCGAAGCGATGACCTTGTCGCCGGCCGCAAGACGCTGCGGCGCCAAGATATAGGCCTGTTCGCCGTCGGCGTAGTTGACGAGCGCGATGAAGGCGGTGCGGTTCGGGTCATATTCCAGACGCTCGACCGTGCCCTCGACGCCGAACTTGCGACGCTTGAAGTCGACCAGACGGTAGGACCGCTTGTGACCGCCGCCCTGGAAGCGGACGGTGATGCGGCCCAGGTTGTTGCGACCGCCCTTGGAGGACAGGCCCTCGGTCAGCGCCTTGACGGGCTTGCCCTTGTAGAGGCCGGCCCGGTCCACGATGACCAGTTGGCGCTGGCTCGGCGTCGTCGGATTGAAATTTTTCAATGCCATTTTCTTGTTCCCTTTTGGGTTTTTACCCTAATGGGCCTATCCGTTAGAGACCGGTCGAGACGTCGATGGACTGACCTTCGGCGAGCGTGATGATCGCCTTCTTGACGTCCTTCTGCTTTCCGGCGAAGCCGCGGAAGCGCTTCAGCTTGCCCTTGCGGACGAGCGTGTTCACGGCCGTGACTTTGACGCCGAACAGGGCTTCGACTGCAGCCTTGATCTCAGGCTTCGAGGCGCCCTTGGCGACGTTGAAGACGACCTGGTTCTGCTCGGAAACCAGCGTCGACTTTTCGGTGATCGAGGGAGACACGATCACGTCGTAGTGGCGAAGA
>Ga0214543_1005342_pt1 | contig 23753 bp, 17 predicted proteins | sample CNSS2metaG_FD_160094 | JGI IMG/M metagenome (GOLD analysis project Ga0214543, IMG submission 160094) | Root nodule microbial communities from cowpea collected in UCLA plant growth center, Los Angeles, California, USA - CNSS2 | ecosystem: Host-associated > Plants > Roots > Nodule | place: USA... | reverse complement strand
AATTTCAAGAGTGAAAATGTACAAATGGTCTACTTTTGGCTTTTATATGTGAGCCTAAAAGCTAGACTAATTCTTGGCCCTTAGATCAAGCTTGGAGGAGAAGCTTTAATCATCACCCTTGGATGGTAGCTTGGAGAAGGAGGCATCTTCCTAGCCTTTGGATGAAGACTTGGAAAAGAAGACACTCTTTTAGCCCTTGGATGAAAGAGGCGCATGGGTGGAGTGTGGACTTGGCTCCATGGGATGCATGGCCTAAGGGAGACTCTTAGTGGGCCGAGCCCATTTGTACATGTAACACCTATTTTTATGTCTTACACCATTATTGAAAGCAAAGCCCAAACAATGACCCAATTTAAATCTACACTACTAGATTTACATGCACTTCTTCAAGTCTTTGTGATATCTTTGGCCCATGTAAATAATGTGAAAAGCTCATTGAATTTGTGATCATCTAATGGGAGGCCCTTTTGAATCTTCTTCATCATTGATCTTGTAATTGGGCCTTTAAGTGGGCTTGCACTTGAAATAGGGCTTGAAGTTTCATTTGGGCTTGTTGGGGTCACATCAAGTAGTCTACCTTAATGACATCCTAGTGTATAGCAAAAGTCTTCATGAGCATTTAGATCATTTGAAGGTTGTTCTCTCCACTCTAAAAGACAACCATCTATTTTCAAAGAAAAGTGCACAATTTGTGAAGATAATGTTGACTTTCTAGGATTCATAGTTAATAAGAACGGTGTGCATGTTAATCCCACAAAAGTTCAAGCCATTCAAGAGTTGAAAACTCACCAAAATATAGGAAAAGTTAAGAGTTTTCATGGGTTAACATCCTTCTATAGTATATTTGTCCATAACTTCTCAAGTATAGCTTCACCTCTCAATGAGATGGTGAAAAAAGATGTGAAGTTTGAGTGGGGAGAGAGACAAGAGTTGGCTTTCAAGCGACTCAAGGAAAAGCTCAACAATTCACCCATTCTAGCCCTTCTAAACTTTTCAAAAACTTTTGAGATAGAATTTGGTGCAAGTGATGTGGAAATAGGTGGAGTTTTATTGCAAAAGGGGCACCTTATTGCCTATTTTAGTGAAAAACTCAATGGTGCCACTCTCAACTCTCCCACCTATGACAAAGTGATGTATGCCCCTATGAGGTCTCTTCAAACTTATGAGAATTACATAGTCTCCAAAGAGTTTGACATTCATAGTGACCATGAGTCACCTATGTATTTGAGGGGACAACACAAGTTGAACAAGAGGCATGCAAAATGGATCAAGTATTAGGAACAATTCCCATATGTGATCAAATAAAACAAATGAAAAACAAATGTTATGGAAAATGCACTTTCAAGAAAGCAGAACCTCTTTCCAAAACTTGGAGCTTAAATTCTTGATTTTGATCACATGGGAAACTTGTACGAGCAAGATGATTTCTTCTCCTCCATCTTTTCTAAGTGCTAAAAGAAAGCTTAGAAGGGTTAATATATGTCTAAGGGGTACTTGTTTAAAGAGGGTAAGTTGTGTATGTCTTAAGGTTCCCATAGGAAACTACTCCTCAAGGAGTCACATAAGGGAGGTCTCATGGTCCAATTTGGAGTTGATAAAACTCTAAGCATTCTTCAAGAGAGATTTCATTGGCCTCATATGAGAAAGGAAGTAAAAAGGCATTGTCATAAGTGCATTGTATACTTACAAGCTAAGGCTAAGACTATGCCAAATGATTTGTACACCTCTCTCCTTATTGCTTCATCCCTTTGGGAAGACAGCAAGGATTTTATCTTAGGTTTACTCAAGACCCAAAGGGTATTTGACTCTATCTTTGTGGTAGTGGATAGGTTTAGCAAGATGGCTCATTTCATATCAAGCCACAAGGTAGATATTGCAAGTAATATATGTAGACTCTTCTTTAGAGATGTGGTTAAACTTTATAAGTTTCCTAGGACCATAGTGTTTAATAGAAATACTAAGTTTCTTAGCCACTTTTGGAAATCTCTTTGGTCAAGTCTAGGAACTAAGCTTCAATTTTCCACCTCTAGTCATCCCCAAATGGATGGCTAAACCGAGGTTATGAATAGATCTCTAGGGAGCATGCTTAGGGCAATCCTAAAGGGAAACCACAAATCTTGGGATGAGTACCATCCTTACATTGAGTTTCCATACAATAGGATGGTTCACATGACCACCAAAGTCTTTCTCCTTTTGAGGTTGTATATGGATTCAATCCTCTCACTCCTTTAGATCTCATACCTCTCCCAAATCCTAGTGATTTCATTCATAAGGCAAGGGTATCAAGATACGAATTTGTGAAGAAAATTCATGAATGGGTGAAGCTCAAATACAACACCAAACTAAGAGATATTCCAAGCACAGTAACAAAGGTAAGAAGGAAGTGATTTTGAGGAAGGAGATTGGGATTGGGTCCATTTGAGCAAAGATATATTTCCAAAACAAAGGAAGTTCAAACTCAATCGTCGTGGTGATGGTCATTTTAAAGTGCTTAAGAGGATTAACAACAATGCATATAGGCTATAATTGTCATGTGAGTATCATGTGAGTACCACTTTCATTATGTGTGTTCTAACCCATTTTATAGAAGACATGGAGGAAGATGGTGATGAAGAGCCTCTAGATTTGAGGTCAAATCATTCTCAAGAGGGAGGGGATCATGGCAAACCACTAGCCAAGGGCCAAATGACAAGAAACATGGTTAAGCATATTTAAGAAGAGTTAAAGTCATATATGCAAGGTGAAGAAAAGTTCTTATTCTCATGGGCCATCATAGACCATCTCTAGTAGTGTAGGAATATGTTAACCTTATATCAAGTAGTATCGGATTTTAATTTTAAGCTTTGTATCATGGGCCACGTAGTATAGGGTTTTTGGTCAACTTGGGTCAACAAAAGTCAACAATTATAGTTGACCCAATTTGCACCTAGCTTAAGCTAACCATGGGTGGTTAATGTTTTTAACTAACTTATAGTTTAACCTAACTTGCTTAAACGACGTTAAAGGAATAGTGAGGTGGCATGGTTATGTTTTTTTAAACAGTGACAAGGAAAATAAAATTGAAATAAGTTACTAACGTGAAAAATGTTATTTAATAATTAAATGTTAATCCCAAAGTTAGGGTTTTTGTAAATAGCAGAAATTGGGGATTCTGTGGAAATTGGGGTTTTGTATTTGAAAGGAAATGAGGATTCAAGAGTAATAAAAGATTAAGGTATAAAATGAAGGTGATCATATTTCTATGAACGTGTTTAGTGGATACACGACATTGTTACAATCGAAGGTTGTGAGGTGAGTAGATTTTGTGGTCTCAATCTGCCATGTATGCTTTTATTCGGTGCATGTACTATAGAATCTCTGTTTTGGGAAACATAAGTACTTTTGTGGAGTATTAGGTGTGTAAATGTTGGTGTGAGTTGTTTAAGTATGGGTTTGTGTCCCACCATGTTATAATTTGTTTTTTTGTTATGGTCCCCCATTTGAAAGTCATATTCAGTTATCTATTTTAGTGTTTTTTTATCAGCAAAGAATATAAATATATATGATTAAAAGATGTGTATAGAAAAAAGATTAAAAGCAAACACAGGTTCTTACATATTTAAAGTGCAATTAAAATAATACCCCTTAAGAATTTCCACTTATAGGTACTCGTTCAAGTTGGTCACCATTGGCAGTTACTTGATTCATTCTCATTAGTCCAATGCTAGATTCAAATTATTTTATAGGCTATTTGAGAGCTTCCTGATTACTTAAACTAAAACAGCAAAGTGTTGTGCAACCAGTAAAACATTGCACCTTAGAAGACTTCCCCTGTGAAATTTTCTACATAAAACCAATGAGACCTCTAGACTGAATAGTCTGAGTGGGTTATAATTCATGTTTCCTCCACATCTGTTTTGGTGTGGTTTGGTTTTTAATATATGTTTATTTTTTGTCGGTAAATGAATATTGTATAGGTGTAGACATATATATATATATATATATATATATATATATATATATATATATATATATATATATATTTGTGTGTGTGTGTGTATGTGTGTGCGTGTGTGTGTGTGCATCATGGACGATGACATGTTTGAAGTGGTGTTCCACCACATATGGAAATTTGTGAACGATGGCAATCTGAGATATGATGGGAAAAGTTCTACCTTGTCTTATGATCCAGATCGCTAAAGCTAGATAGGGTATGTTAGAGAGAATGATTTGTGGTATTGTGTAGGAGGTGGTTCAATATTGGAGGACAGGTTAGAGATTTTGTGTGATGATGTGTGATGCATATGGTCAACATAGCTAGGCTAAATGGTCAAGTTCATCTTTTTGTGGTGCATGAAATGTGTGAACTCGAGATAATAGAAATGTTGGAATATTTTTCTCATGGTGGAGATGTAGCTAAGGTGGGTGAGTGTGAAGGTGAAGGTTAGTTAGTTGAGGTGGGTGAGTTAGATATTGTTACTACTGAGTGTGAACCTAAAGGTGGGTTAGATAAGGGGGTCAGTTAGATGTTGTTGACTGTGAACTTGAACGTGAGTTATATAAGGAGGGTGTGTTAGATGTAAGACCCGTGAAATTTAAATAATTAAATAAATAATTATTTAATAAATATGGGTAGGGGAGCCTTTATGGCATTTAATGGAGATTGTTATGATGTGGAAAAGTATTAGCTCAAATGGTTGAGAGTACTTGATTGTGTGAGAGGACTTAGGTTTGAGTACTATGTATGCCATTTACATGTTATTTAATTGTTATTATTTTAATTATGTGCATGACCATGTTGAGTGATAATAAAACCTTATAATTATAAGAATTATCACGAAACATGAATTGGTTGAGTGGTTGTGCATTAGGATGACATTGGTTTGGTTATGAGTTCAAACCTTGGTAGAACCAAAGTAAACTTTCTTTTTGCTAAAATTAGTTTTGGCTTGAATGAGAAAGGGCTGAGGAAATCCTAGCTGAATGGGCAGTAGGGCTGAAAAATCATCTCATAATTGTGCTTGAATGGCAATTACCACCACCAATGAGATCATTTTCGTTTTGGCAATTAATCACCCTTAATACCTAATTAAAAAGTGAATTAAAGGAGAGAAAAAGGGTTTCTGAGGCTGCCATTAGAGAGGACCTTGTGAGGAGCGAAATTCCAGAGAGAAAATTGTGATTCTGGTGTGAAAAGAAGAGTTTTTTTGGAAGGAATCAAAGGGAGGGCCTTGGTGCTCAAGGGAAGACTCATAATTCAAACTCTAAGCAAAGGAAATTCTAGGTTAGGGGAATTTTTCTCATTATTTGTATTCTGGGTGAATAATGGCATGATCTGTAGTATGAATTGCATGAGTATTACCTGTTTCTGCATGAACTGTTGTGTTTCTGGAAAAATTCCAGAAATCGCCTAGCGGGCTATGCATAGCCGCCAGGCGACTCATCTGATTTTCGTGTTTCTGGGTTCCTGTGAGAGGAACCGCCTGGTGGTACATTCCCGACTGCCAGGCGATGCATAGAATTTTTACCCAATTCTAGGTTTTTGGATGTAGGGCCTGGCGGTATTTACTGAATCGCCAGGCACCACCTTCCACTTCTGGGCACTAGGCGCCACCACCTTTTTCTAGTTTGCACATTTTTTTATAAAACTGCATTTTCTGGTTCGTTAACCGTCCGATTTAGGTAAAATTTTGACAGGTGGTCCATAACATATGGTTCTTCACTTTCAACGGTGGAGATTTGATTTGGACGTCAGTAGCTAGAGATATACGTTACTCAATATTGCTGATTTTGAAGTCTTTAAAATGCATGAATAACCTCTTGATAATTAGTAGTAACTTCTAATGAAGCATGATTTGGTTATGTGGTAAGTCTCTATTAAGTTGAATGTTCCTTTGGATTAGTCACATGTGGAGAATTGGTTATTGGTGAATGCATGTGTGACGATATTAATTTGCATTGGTGCTAGGATCATGTGCTTAAATTGTTAGAATGTTGCTGCTTATACTTGTTTAAGCATGCATTATTCATGATTTAGAATTGAATGCTAGCATGGGTTTAAAGGGGAAGAATATATATGAAAGGTGAATGGATTGATTTTACTTTGTTCTAGGTGCTTAAAAAAAACTAGTACTACGCAAGTACTGGTGTAGCGCCTAGCGGTGGTGTTTGACCGCCAGGCGATAGCTACAAAACCAGTAGATAATTGAAGTGTGTAGCGCTTGGCGATAAGAGTTTTCCCACCATGCGATACTTGTAGAAACAATATCATCATAGGTGTTTGGCGCTTGGCGGCACGTGTCCCCCGCCAGGCGGTCTTGAAGCCTTTGCGCTTGGCGACTCGTGTGGAGCGCCAAGCAATTTTTTGATGAAGCAGACATTGTGTTTTGCTTCCGTTGGATGTGCGTGGTCTACAAGACTTTGGGCGATATCTCAAGGGTCAAATGCTGGAGTATTCCTGGAGTTGTGGCTTAGGATAGAGGGTAATATGAGCATTCTTTGAGTTGTGGCTCGAAATAGCGAGTGTTTCCGCATGTGTTCTACAAGTGGTGGCTTGTAGGTTGGACAACAACGATAGCTTGAGATTATCAACCAAAGACGTAGAACATGGATTACATGGTGGTGGCCATGTGTGATGAGACCAAAGGATGGAGTTCCTTTAATATGTGTGTTTTGATTATATAAATTGTTGCATATGTTTATATTCCTTTAGCTCAGCCTATCTGCGTGTGTTTGGCGATGATTGTGTACGCGGTACACGGGAGCAGATGATGTTGCAGGTCGTACTGGTGGAGCGTAAAGCCGGAGCGTGGGCTAGTTGGAAAACTTTATGGCAGCATTTTATCATTTTTATGAGTTTTAAGGATTTTCCTGTAACTATTTGAATTACAAAACTTGGCTTTATAATGAGACTGAGTTGATAATGTATTATGTTTAATAAATATTTGGATTGGATTTGGTTTTATCAGTGTAATAAAGTTTTAAATTCCCGCGGTTTTTGGGAAACGATTTAAAATAAATGAAGTATTATTATTATGTTTTTGTTTTATTATTTAAATTTGTAATATCTAGATGGGATGTTACACTAGATGCAGCCCAACCACAAGATGTAGCATCACAACCTTCTATGCAATCATTTGTGCAAGTCACTAGAGCACCAAAGCATTCTACTCAACCATCTCAGCAAGCAACCCAACGATCACGTGGAAGAGCAATCATGAGGCTGAAGCTCAATGTAAGGAGGGGACGCATATGAAATCCATGACATGCAACCATTGCTATGTAATCTTATCTTGTATTACTGTTTAGCTATTCAGAACTTAATACCACTTGTTTTATTAGCTTTTTGAACGACGATATATCAAGTGGTGGACCACTTTATTTTGTTATGTATAATTCTTAAGTGGTGTACCACTTTATTTTGGGATGTAAAATGGGCACATGGTTGACCAACATTGTTGGGAACAAGGTTATATTTTAGGATGTTAAATGTTTAAGTGGTGGCCCACTTTCATTTATGGTTATGAATGAAGCAAGTTTTTTATATTTTATGGACCACTTTATTTTGTGATGTTAAATTCTTAAGTGGTGGACCAGATTCATTTATGCTTATCAATAAGTATGCTTATCAATTCCTTGCTTCATTGTTGACGGTGCCACCACCCCTTTCTTCAATCTTCACAGTGTCACCACCCTTTTCTTCATTCTTGACGCTGCCACAACCCCCTTTCTTCAATCTTGACAATACCACAACCATTTTCTTCAATCCCATCCTTAGTAAACCAATTGAAGTAATTGCACCCACCACAATGTTCACTTCCAGTCTGTTTGAAAAACACCATTGACGTCACCAACAACAAAAACTACTTTCTAAAACATATACAGAAAAACTATACAAAAATTAGCAAAGATTATCTTGAAGTTTAGGCAACCCCAACATTTTTTTCCCTCTATTCTCCGCAATTCTCGTAGTTCTCAACATCGATTTCTCCCCACAATAGCAAGTGGGTGTTACAGCCATACACATACACTCACCTCCACCACAACATGACACACTAGGGTTCTGCACTCCCGAAACATTGCAAGTGGAAGATGAAGAAGACTTTCCCAGATATATCACTCATCTACGCTCACCACAATGTCAAAGAAGAGGAATAATTTCACAATTTAGGGCTTCAACCAAAATAGGCAAATGACATGTATATCTTCCAAAAATTACATTGTCTTCTATTGATTTCAAATGTAAATGACACGTATCCATTACATAAATCCACCTTAGCATCCCCAAATGTTGTTTAACCCAACTTAACATAAAGGACATCATTGATACCATTTATCGAAATTGAGGACCTAATTGACACTTATAAAAATAGAAAAAACAAATCAATGTTTTCGAACGAAAATGAAGGTCAAAGACATAATTTAACCAAAAATATTCTATTTTATCTTTTTCGGATTGGGTAATTTAGAAGTCAAATTATTTTGGATCTAGAAGTAATTTGACTTTCAAATTACACCAAGTCATTTTTTACTTTTTGAATTATGCAATACAAAAGTTTTTTTATAAAAGAAAAAAATTATTTCCAGATTGAATCTAAAAAGTTATTTTGGCTTATGAGTTGCACAATTTCATTTTTGACTTTCAAAAATAACTTTCAAATCGTACAATTCAAAAATCCAGAAATAACAAAATTATAATTTCTCTTATACGGAGGTACAGGAGAAATTTATGGAGATCCAGGAAGAAACTGCCATTTATTCGATAGGCATCTTAGGGACGGTATTGGAAAGGACCTCACTTTTTCTAGCAGCGTAACACTGAGATCGTGAATTTAGTAGCATAACTACAGTAGTAAAATTTAAACCTAAAATGTGTAAATTATTCAAAACTGTTAGTCCTAACCAACAACATAATCCAGGTGGCTTTTATTGCTTGAACATTTTGATTAAGTCTTCAAACATTAAAGTTATCACGTGCATTGAGTACAACAATAACACTTTAATACTCGTACCTGAAAGCAGCTTATCATGTGACCAAAGTAATTGAAGCAATAAAAAGAAAAATAAACCTTAAGTAACTATTCCATACGATCAAAAAGCAGTTAACATTTTCATTTTGTAAATTTAAATTCTACAATTTTGGGTGTCTTTTCGAGTTCACGTTGATGATATGTTTTGCTTGACCATGTCCAGTAAGCGTTGGAGAATCGACAGGCGCTCACGTGCTGCGTAATTCAATTACAATATGAATATGAACACTAATTCATTGAAAGTATCTTTAATACCGTGTATGATGGTCTAGTTTTAAAAAAAATTGGAACAAAAAAAATATTTTGCTAGCGTTCCTTGGTAACTACAGATTTACTAACTGGCCCCTAATCAATCACTGCAAAATTTAAAACAAAAAGCAAAATAGAATCCTGGAAAAAAGATAATACATCCCCAGGACCCTTGTTCACCTATACCTATAGACGTAGCATGCAAAGCTGGAGTGCAGTGTAGCAAACTGCTTTCTTGCCCATTTGCAGATTTGTCAGCAACGTGAAACCCAGATATTTTGACACAACCAGAATGGTTTCCTTAGTTCTGGGGAAATCATGATATCATTGTCATGTGTACCAATCAGTGCACCTCTCCTTTCCACCAACTTTCACAGTCAGAAACTTGCCAACAAAATTGCATATGGTACAAGACCCACTCCCACAGTATGAACAATGTTTATGCGTATCTATTTCAAACAATTTCCCTCTTAACCAACCCATTCTCTTCCTGCAAGGACAAAGACCGATCGTAACCAAAACATATTTATATATATATACTATACATTGACAGATAACCAGATCATATTTATAAGGAATTTACGTATCAAATAAATATCTCCGATTTTGGTGGATCAAATGGCAGTAGACATCAAATTAACGAGTATAAAAAAGGAGCAAACTAAGAAGAAAATCTAAACAACTCCTTTCTTTGCAGGAAAACATAAGTGAGAAATATTAAGGACAAGGAATAATTCAATTAAAATTGTATGTGGAGAAAAAATATATGCAGTAGTACTTGAAAATAATACTAGAGATTAATGAAAAATGCAATTAATGTTATTCCCAGTTTTGGTAATGCCATCCACATAATATAAGATAAATGCACAATTTGAGGATGGGCACCAATAAAAGTCAGAAGGACGGGCTTCAGCATAAGTCAAACTGGTAAGTGAAAAATACAAAGAGATGAGAATATTCAGAAACCAGGCTAGAAACTAAGATATGGATGGAATGAGCTACAAGGAATTGCCTGTCTGTGAGGATGCTGTAATGTGCACTGACTATTTATGAACTTAGAAATAATAACCAAATATTAATTTGTTCATTATAATTGTTGTACATAATATGTAAAAGTATAGCAGGCTTATGCTTATGCAAGTCTATAATCGTCTTTCTTATAAAAATAATAGACATAAAAGAGCAAACAGAGCCATTGCTGACTAAATGACATTCAGTCTTTCAATCACAACTACACATTACAAGCTAGAGCTTTATATAGCCTTCCTATCAATAATAGACCATTCATTTGATCAAATTATGTTCAATTGTACAAACAAAAGGCTCTCCCTTAGATGGATCCTTAACTATAATCCTTTCCAGAGAGAATTAGCAGACAACAAACATTAATTGTTCACAAGACTGCTTAAATAGCTCAAAAGAAAGTTTACTAATAAACCAAAGAATTCAAAATTCTCCTATTCAATAGAACAGTAAAAAATTATAACAATGTAATCAGATAAATGGAACAAATATGCCATGATATAAACTGAAGTCTGCCTATAATTTGGGTCCATGAAAATTCCAAGAAAATGAAACCTTAGAATACCTACTCTTGTTAGTTGAATATTAAAAGTTGTTGGTAGTATATTAAATATATTATTAGAAGTTATTAGAAGTTATTAGAACCTCTTAGAAGATCTAGAGATCTCTTGTAATTATTACTTTAAGGTTTGAGATCTCTATAAATAGAGAAGTTGATATACTATTTTAAGTGTGTTAGAAGTGGGCTTTAAGTCTAACTCAACCTTACAAAACCGACTTTTAAGGTGAGGTTTGCACCTCACTTATATATTATGAATTGGCCTTATCTCTAGTCGATATGGGACTTCCAACACATTCCCTCACGCCGAGGTATATTCATCTCGTGCGTGGGACAAGAAATTAGTGGGTGGTCCGTTAGCGGCCCGATATCAGGTGGAACGAAATGTCCAAGAAAGTTCGCTAGGATAGGCTCTAACCAGGCTCTGATACCATGTTAGAAGTGGGTTTTAAAGCCTAATTCAACCCCACAAAACCGGCTTGTAAGGTGAGGTTTGCACCTCACTTATATATTATGAATTGGCCTTATCTCTAGTCGATGTGGGACTTCCAACAGGAGACTTCCAACAAAGTGAATTAACAAAACAGTAAAATCCTCTTTCTTTCAGATTATTCCTTTCAAGTTGGTATCAGAGCTCCCGATCTAGGGAGCCCTGCTTCCGCATTTCTTCTTTTTTGTCTTAGTTACGGTTCTCATTAGTGTTGTCTAAAGTGCAGCCATTTCTTTTAATTATTGGGTTGCCTGAAGTGCTCCAAGTTGTGGTTTCTTCATTGTTGATACTGCATCACCGTTGCCGTCATCGTTGTTGCATCCTCTGCTGCTGTTGCATCACTGTTGTTGTCGTTGCTGCATCGTTGTTGTTGTCTCGTTGCTACTGTCGTTGTTCCATCACAGCTGTTGTCGCATTGCTGCCATCACTGTTGTTGTCACGTTGCGTTGCTGTCACTTTCTGTCTTACCTTTCATTTGCATTTAGGAGAGACCTAAGGAATTCCTATTATTTATTTTTTTGGCATGGCAACTCCACTAAGCAATGCCGATCTTCCACAATTGCCGGATGACAACTGCCTTAATGGTCGAAATTATCTCCAATGGGCTCAATTTATCAGACGAACACTAAAGGGTACGAGAAGACTCAATCACATTGAAGGAGAGGCCATTTCTCCGGATAATCCCAATTTTCAGATTTGGGATAATGATGACTCACGAATCATTGCATGGTTATGGAGATCCATGACTACAGATATAAGTAAAAATTATATGTTCTAATCTAGTGCCCGCAAAATTTGGGAGGACCTTGCAACTACTTATTCTATGCGACAGGACATCTCTACGTGCTATGAGTTAGAAAGCAAGATCTTTGGCGTCAGGCAAGGAACTCTCTTTGTTTCAGAATATTATGGAAAGTTGAAGGGTTTGTGGATTGAGTTGGACCAGTATCAAAACTTGAAGCTTGAGAATAGCAAAGATGCTATTACTCTTGCTTAGTTTGTTGAACGATCTCGGATATTTAAGATCTTGGAAACTAAGAATAGTATCGGTAGACAAACAACTACCTCTTGTCTCCAGTCTTGCACTTCTTGAGTCTTCTCAAATTTAGCTTCTCCACCGTCGTCTAGGACATCCGTCCTTTTCTGTTTTAAAGTCTATGTTCCCTTCCTTGTTCACCGAAGAGTCTGTTGAGTCATTTAAATGTGATGTATGTCAAATTGCAAAGCACCTTCGTGCCACATATCCTTCTAGTGATACAAAGAGTGTTAACCCTTTTGCTTTGGTTCATTCTGATGTTTGGGGGCCTACATCAAGCTCTAGTATATCTGGTGCTAAATGGTTTGTCACTTTTATTGATGATTGTACCCGAGTTACGTGGGTTTTCCTTATGAAAGAAAAATCTGAAGTTTTTAACTTATTTGTTAGATTCTTCCGTATGATAAAAACACAATTTGGAAAGTAAATTAAATGTTTGCGTTCTGATAATGGAAGGGAATATGTAAACCATGATATGTCTAAATTCTTTTCCGAGAATGGTGTTGTTCATGAATTCACATATGTGGACACACCACAACAAAATGGCGTTGCTGAGAGAAAAAATAGACATCTTTTTGAGGTAACACGGGCACTTCTTTTCCAAATGGATGTCCCTAAATCTTATTAGGGAGAGGCTGTCCTTACTGCTGCCTATCTTATCAACCGATTGCCCTCTCGGGTTCTAGATGGTCTAAGCCTCATTGAGTCCATATCTTCCTTCTATCCATTTGTTCCTTTTCTTTCTAGTCTTCATAGTCAAGTATTTGGATGTGTTGTGTTTGTCCATATTCATAGTCAATTCCGTGGAAAGTTAGATCCTAGAGCTATTAAATGCATCTTCATTGGTTATGCATCTAATAAAATGGGATATTTGTTGTTACCATCCTCCAAGTCGAAAGTTGTTTACCTCCATGGATGTTACTTTTGATGAAACTAAATCTTTTTACATGCGTCCTCAGCTTCAAGGGGAGAGTTCTTTTGAAGCTGGTGGGTCTTTTGAATCTTTTGAGTCATCTTTTGTACCTTCCATAGAGGAACTATCTCATTCTGATAATACTCTTGGTTCTCCTAATACTTCTCCAAAAACATCTTCTATGGATGTCTCTAAAATTGCTCCGAACAATACAGAGTTAGGGTCATCTACAGACTCTAGTCGTCCAGAGAGTTTTTTCCGTATACAATACCAAAGGCGACAAAAGCAACCTAACTCTATCCAAGAACAACTTCAATCGTCTGAACCAAGGGTAAGTAGTTCTTCTATTGATACCCTTGAACCTTTGGAAAATTCTTTAAATAGTAACTGTGAAACTGACCTTGATGACTTGCCCATTGCTTTGAGAAAAGGAACTCGGTCTTGTACCAAGTATCCTATCTCCCATTTTGTGACCACTAAACACCTTTCTATGCAGCACCAAAGTTTTCTCTCTGCCATTGATGCAATTAGAGTCCCTACATCAGTTCAAGAAGCATTGAAAGATGAGAATTGGATTCAAGCCATGAATGAAGAGATGAGTGCCTTAGAAAAGAACCAAACATGGGAAATTGTTGACAGGTCACTAGATAAAAAGTCAGTGGGATGCAAATGGGTTTTTAGTCTAAAGTATAAATCGGATGGCACATTAGACCGTTACAAAGCAAGGTTAGTTGCCAAAGGATATACTCAGACTTATGGTGTTGATTATGAGGAAACATTTGCTCTGGTGGCAAAGATGAATACAGTTAGAATCATTCTCTCATTGATAGCTTATTTTGGTTGGGAATTGCAACAATTTGATGTGAAAAATGCTTTCCTAGATGGAAATTTAGAGGAAGAAATATACATGGAAATTCCTCCAGGTTTTGGATCTACTAAAGGAGGGTATAAAGTGTGTAGGTTGAAGAAAGCTTTATATGGGCTTCAGCAGTCCCCTCGTGCTTGGTTTGGTAGACTCACACAGGCTATGATCTCCATGGGGTATCGACAGAGTCAAGGTGACCATACCATGTTCACCAAACATTCCCATGAAGGTAAACTTACACTACTCTTGGTCTATGTTGATGATATGATTGTTACAGGAGATGATGAACATGACAAACAAATGTTGAAAGAAAAGCTTGCTGCCCAATTTGAAATGAAGGATCTAGGAAAATTGAAGTACTTTCTTGAGATAGATGTAGCTTACTCAAAGAAAGGCATATTTATTTCCCAACGAAAGTATGTTATTGATCTTCTCAAAGAAACGGGTATGATTAATTGCAAGACTACTGGAGTTCCTATAGAACAAAACCATAGAATTGGGAGTCATGAAGGTAGTTCTACAGTAAATAAAGGCCAATATCTAAGACTTGGGAAGCTCATCTACTTAGCTCACACCAGACCAGACATAGCCTATGCTGTGAGTGTTGTAAGTCAGTTCATGCATGATCCAAGGGAGAGACATATTTATAGGCTGTAAACAAGATCCTTCAATATTTGAAGAAAAGTCCAGGAAGGGGATTACTGATTAAGAGAAATGAAAAATTAATAATGGAAGTGTATACTGATGCGGATTATGCGGGATCTATCATAGATAGAAAATCCACTTCAGGATACTGCATGTTCTTGGGTGGAAATTTGGTGACTTGGAAGAAACAAAATGTTGTTACAAGGTCTGGTGCAGAAGCTGAATTTCGAGCTATGGCACAAGGGGTGTGTGAATTGCTATGGATGAGAATTATCCTAAATGATCTTAAAGTGCCATGTGAAGAACCTCTGATCCTTTATTGTAATAATAAGTCAGCCATTAGCATTGCTCACAACCCAGTTCAGCATGATAGGACTAAACACATAGAGATAGATTGACACTTTATTAAAGAGAAACTGGATAGTGGCCTTATCACTACTTCCTACATCCCATCTGGACTTCAGTTATCATATTTGTTCACGAAAGGTCTTCCCACTGAGCGATTTCATAATCTCACATGCAAGCTGGGAACGATAGACATCCATTCACGAGCTTGAGGGGGAGTGTTGTTAGTTGAATATTAAATGCAATATTAAAACTTGTTGGTAGTATATTAAACGTATTATTAAAAGTTATTAGAAGCTCTTAGAAGATTCTAGAGATCTCTTGTAATTATTACTTTAAGGTTTGAGATCTCTATAAATAGAGAAGTTGATGTACTGTTTTAAGTGAATTAACAAAACAGTAAAATCCTCTTTCTTTCAGATTATTCCTTTCAAATCAAACAAAACATCAATGAAAGTAAAATTACTTCATTATACATGTGCCAAGTAGAAGCCAACCATCGAACATTATCCCAAACCAACTAACGATCCTAAGAAATCTCCTTCAAAGTGCAACTTGGAGCCCACTGGATAGGAATCTCCTTAATGGATGCAGTTATAACTAATACTATAAATTATTTCCTTGTAAACATAGCAGGACTTTTATAGGCATAAAATCAGGATGACCGTTAAACTATTCCTCTAAAAGCATCAAACTAGGACCTAACCTTATAATATTTACCAAAAACTTATGTGCTAAATAAATAAAAACTCCAAAAGGACCATTGTTGAAATTATAAAAAAATCATAAATACATTCATCCATCTGCAACATTGTGTATAACACCAAAATTCATGGTAAACTGTAGTAAACAACTTAATGAGGTTATAGAAAAACTAATACAGATTAACAGTGATGTAAAAGGTTAATTGATTAAAAAGGAGCATATTAATTAAGTAGATACTTACATCCACAACCTGATAGGATCTGCCTGCAGGTGACTTCTCAGAAACTTCAGCAAATGAAGTGGACTCATTATGGGTAATGTCATGATTGAACATCTAAAACCAAATAAAATAAGACATATAAATCCTACCAAGGTTTAGACAAATAGAGAATTAATAGATAAAAGAATATGATAAAATATGAAATCAGAAGTCTTCCATATAATCAAGCCATCACTCTTAGAATTTGGATTTTAAAAACTAACTTAATCCTATAAAATCGGTTTAGAAGGTGAAAAATGCCAAAGCTTGATAAGAAGGACTACATTGACTATATCTCTGGTAAAGTTGAGATCAAGACACCCTCAGACCTGGCACATTGAAGGTGTTGGAGGGTGTAAGGAAGGCAGCTACAAGAGACCACAATTAAGACAGCCAGAGATGATTGGGCACTTTACAACATACATCCCTCATGCCTACGACTATCGCTTGGTGTATGGCAATGCAGTTGACCCAACAATAGATATAGGCATATTAGAATTTGGACTTGCAACCAAACTAAACTTCAAAATGTTTGCCCCTGTGATGAGCATTGTCAAAAGACTCGTAACTACTACATCGGTCATATCACTAGTTGATATGCAACCAAACACCTTGCACAATGAAGGTGGTGGTGGAGACTAAAATAAGGCAGCCCAAAGAAGCTGCATATATGCGGGCAAGTGGTGCCCACAATTAAGATAACTTTCCAACACTCCTGAAAAAAAAAATGAAAATGTCAAGAGACGGTCTGAAAACATAAGACTATCATAGAAGCAAAATGCATCTTTGAAACATGACAGAGACTAAAATGCCAACAATAAAGGGAGTCCCTCTTGTCACAAATCTTACAATATGGAGGGAAGAAAAATATTGTTAAAGTACGAAATTTTATCACTTGGATGCATAATATTTGTCTATTTGACCACTCGTTGAGAAAAATATAAAAACTAATTGGTTTGACAGGGTCAATGGAAATACCAATGAGGAGAATAGATTACATGTTTAAGTCCGGTGAAAAGGAGAAGAGGGATATCAATAAGAGCATTGAGGGAAGTTGTCAAGAGAGATCTTGATAGGTACCATGAAATGGGTCCAAAAGCACAGACTAATTGTGATATGTAAATATAAAGAAGAAAATGATATAATTATTCATAGCTTCTGATAATTAAGGTAGGTTGGTGTATTCTAGAAAACTGAGTGAAAACTGAATGGTAATAACAAAAGTGCAACACAGTTTTGTTGTCTTCTCTATCTCTCCTCCTCTCTCTATATGTTCTTCTTCCTTTTTACCCTCTTCTTTCTCTATCTATCTATATCTTTATGTATCCCTACAATACAAAAAAACAGAAAAATAGAAAGAAAGCAACAATCTGGGTAGATAGATAGTGTTCATTCTCTCTCAAGCCCCAACTAATTCAAGCCACCTCCTAATGAGTGCATGAATAAGGAGGGTCTTAAACAGTTTATAATAAATAAATTCTTGTAGTGTTGAGTTTATGTTGATTGTAAATTTTAGAAATTAGAAAATGACTTTCATTTTCTTTCATGTGTAAAATAGATGAATATAACTTTTGCATTTGGACCTATCAAAAATTGGAAGACAATGAAGTAACGACCATTTTGAAGTCATCCAAACCCTAGGAAGCCAACTTAAATTTCAGCATAGCAAGGGAAGTCAAAAGAAAGAAAAGTCAAGGAGAAAGCTAGGCATGGCAAGTGTGAAGGAAGCATGGGATGTGTGACATGGGAAACATGGACCAATCTAAGTCATTGATCTAAACATGAATTGTGAATTTCAAAACTTAAATTTTCCCACCTTGTCTAGTTTAAGTTTCATTCAAACTTCAAAGCTCTAGATTTTATATTCACGTTTCATGTTAGGCACACTAGAATGCATTTAGGAATGGTCTTAGACTATAAATAACCTTCTCTTCTCTTTGCAAATATTTTTTTAATATATGAGAATTAAGAGAGATTTTCTAGAGCACTTCTAGAGTTCTTTGAAAGAAGAGAATCATCTTATCTGAGTCTAATTTTAGATCTTAGGATCAAGTGGTAACTCCTTTCAACACTTATCTTAAAGCTCCTTCATGTGGCGTGGCTTCCTCCATCAACCCATAAGTTCCTATCTTGCATTATTTTCTTGTATTCATCTTCTTTACTGAATTGAAAGTGTTCTATTTTCTTCAATTTTGGTCCACCTCCTATATCTCTTATTATATTTCTCATAATTTAGGGTAGAATTATTCAATGTATTATTCTGAGAATACAATTCATATATACAAGGCTAGAATCCTATTCTAGGAAATATAATAATAGCACCTAGACAATCAAATCCCTATGATTCAAGGATACCATCATACACTGCAATTATAATCTGCTAAATAAAGAAATAATAAAACACAAATCCTGACAGAATTAATACAAATAATAAAACAGATTCTAACAATATTCATGTTCTTCTCTTCACACATGAATAATCCTATGGATTAATGTCGTGTCTAGTGGCAAGCTTCCAAGGAATTCTATTTTGTATCTCTTCTTTGTAATGTGCTTATGTTTTTATTGTGGTGTTCATATTATTGCTCTACTCTTATATGCAAGTTTTACACTTAATCCTATAGATTAAATTCATGTTTAGTAGTGAACATCTTTGAGATTCATGTTGTTTGTTCTAAAAAATTTTTAAGTATATACAAAGTCAAGTGTCAATATTAAATCAAGCTAAAAACATAACAAGACCACTCATCACCTTCCACACTCCTTTCACTCATTACAAATGCTCAATCTTAAGTAAAATGCATCTAATAGACCTACTTCTGATGCCACATAGGTAGTTAGTTACTCTATCTCTCCTTAAATCTGATCAGGTCCAGCAAATCTCATGTTCTGACCAAATAAAGTCACCTCCCCCCACCCCACCCACCTTTCACTGCTACACATACTCATCCTGCGGAAAAATGCATCTCATGCACCTCCAAAACTGCCCACACCACATGAAAGTTAGGTGCTCTGTCTCTATCTTTAAATCTGATAGGTGCAATAAACCTCATGTTCTGACTAGGTATCTCCTTTCCTTGAGCATCCTCTCATTCTAATTTTTTATTAAAAAACTAAACAAAAAAAAGAACTAAAAGCTTTTAAAATAAATCAAACTAAGTTGTTTGAGTTTTTAGACCAGTCCAATTCAACTATTTTATGACCAATGTTTTGCTCTAATGCAATGAAAATTCTGAACTGTGATGCATTGAAATGTTCTTCAATTTTCTAGTTGGGTTGACCAATCTTATTTTTATAATCCTTCAAAATATCCATGATCTAACATATTATAAAGCACATGTATCCCTCTACAAGAATTCTAAACTCGATTAACTGAAAAATTCACATATAATAAAAAATATCCCAATGATGTGTTATTAGGAACGTTTTTATTTATTCCTTTACATATCTTTTTTATTAGAGGATATTAAATATCCTCTATTTATTGCATTGATTTTTCTCAATATAAATAAAGCATCTACATTGTCTAACAAACACACGATTTTAGCTCAATGTTTCTTTCTTTCTTATACTTTAAAATGGTATCTAGAGTCTTTTTCAAAATCATATTGGCTCGGGAAAACAATGGTTTCTAGAGGATCTTCTCTCTTTTGTGAACCATTTCCAAGTTTGCATTCACTATTCTGGTGCCACCTCTGGTGAAGTTTCTTGTGATCCCCTTTTCCTCTAGAAAACACAAGGCTGGGATCATGTTGATCTATCCAACCGTCCAAGTGCCAACTCAAGCCCCCCATACACCTGCCCTCACGAGTGACATCTCTCCTGCTCCTACTACAAGTTCCGTTGGCACGTATGGTGCCCCTGATAGCCGACCAACCTTTGCCCAAGTCACCTCCTCTGTCCGCTCATATCCTTGTTGTGACCACCTCACTAAAGTTCTTTTGGTGATCCAATCTACTTTTCTCTTTCCTTAGGTCATTTTATTATTATTATTTTTTCCATGCTTTCCAAAAAAAGTCTTTCAACACCACACCAACCTTCAAAACAAATTCTCCATTTTTTCTAACCATATTGTTAGTATTAAGAAAATGGACAAATCTAACAATTCCACTTGGTCCTCCAAAACAGGTTATGGTTAAGGTGGTTGGGCTACAAATCTCACCTTATTACAACAGTTGAATTTGTTCCTATAAAACATTAGGAACACATTGTTCATCCCCAAGATAAAACTAGATGATCAACATATAGTATTATTAAATCCACTATTCACGCCTCACTTAAAACTATTTTCTATCCCCATCAGATGTGTGCATCAGTTTGGAGCGAGTCTCATGCCGTTTATACCAATATCACAGAACCGATGTACAGCGCCAAAACCTCTTAACACTTTTCTCCATGATGATTTGAGGGTCCTATGTGTTCTTATCTTAGCCAACTTCATGATGCCTTAAGTGATTTTAATGAGTTCCTTCCACCATCTATAGATGTGAAGGAACTTGAGAACTATAGTACATTCTTTAAACTCTCCTTGCCAAGACCATTGGGATGCAGTCATACGAATCCTAAAATACATTAAGAAGGATCTTGGAAACGATGTCATTTATGATGCTAAGACAAACACTCAAATTATATGGTATTCTGATGCACTAAGCAGGTAAGGTCACCTGCGCTCCATTTTAGGGTGCCATGTCCTTCTTGAATAATATCATGGAAAAGTAAAAATAAAAAATTGTGGAAAGATCTAGTTCAAAAGCATAACACAAGAATATAGCATTAGTCACTTTGAGCTCAGATGGCTAAAACAACTCTTCGAAGAGCTTAAATTTGAAGAAAGTTCCCAAATACACCTTGTATGTGACAATTGGGCAGCATTACACATTGCCTCTAATCTTATCTATCATGAGGGCCAAACGTATTGAAGTGGGTTGTTATTTCATAAGAAAGAAAAAACTAGATTTGTCAAACCTAGTGAACAATTGGCTAACATATTCACCAAGTCTCTATAGGATCAAGGATAAAGGATCGATTACATTTGCAACAAGCAGAGCACATACCCACTTAAATGCTCCAGCTTGAGAAGGAGTGTTATCAAAATAAAAGAGTTGATCCTATATAATCTATAATCAACAATATCTATATTATATTTGATTATGAGGAACGTCTCTTATCTATTCCCTTATCATATCTTTATTATGTATAATTTTTTTTCTCTATATGAATAAAGCATCCATGTTGTCTAAAAAACATGGTTTCGGCTCAATGTTTCTCATTCCTAGAGTCGCTAACAAGTTAGGGTCCTGGTGGACTAGTGAATAAAAATGCTTGTCGGTAATATAAATATTGGGGCAGACAAAATTGCACAACAAAGTGTCTAATTGATACCAACTGAAAAGTAATCATGACATATGGTTTTGGGAAACGTTTAGCCTACCCCACTTGGATATTTGTTTTCTTGACCATCTTCAAATAAGGATGAGAAGTATGATGGATCATAAATAGAACCTCCAAGTATCTCATTGGAATTTGAGCATTGCCTAGCTACTGCAGGTGTCACAGGACTCAAAAAACTACCCCTCAAATCAGCATCTGCTGCTCGAGAAATTGTGTCCACATAGGAAGCACCCAACCTGTAAATTTGAATCCATAACAACGAGGAAGATAGCCTCACTGTAAAACCAACACTTTGCATAACCAGTGTAACTTTCACTGAAAATATGAAAAATGCTGTGTAATCTTGAGTAGAAATGTTCCTGCAAACACACATAATGTTCTTCATCAGATATGAATGGAAAACACAGTCATGATCACTTGTCTGACCCTTACAAACATAGAAAATTGGTTCGCCTGAATCTCTTCACTGCATATGGCAGCAACTTTATTTTGTTAAATTGGCAAAAAAATACTAAATGAAGGATGCACACTGTTAAAATTACAGTCTAGGTAACATGTGAGGGAAGAGAGAATAAAGCGACTGAACAATACTCTACTAGATTAATATGGTGTTTTAAATATTAATAATATGTTTCTATTTATACTAATAATTATGCCTTACCAGCCGAAACCCACAAATAAATCAACAAATGTGAAAAAATCCGGAGTTAACTGTGAAGATTGCTTCCTCAATTAGACGAGAAATTGATTCCACATATATATTATAAGATGTTGCAAACATAGTTTCAAGACATTTTAAGATATTCCAAAATAAAGTAACATCCATATATTATAATATTTCCCCTCAAATTAAAGTTTACTGAGCTTTAACCTTGTTACAAATAAACAAATTAAAAATGACAATAAGCTTGTTGCATACAGTGGCCTCCATGAAACATAGATGGAATATTAACTATAGGATGCAGAAGAGTTTGAAGATTTGAAATGACCATCAGCGAAGAGAATTGTTCACAATATTTGCATAATAAGGAAGAAAACATTTCATCGGAAAGTTGTTCAGTAGAAATTCCCTAGAAAGCAACTATACACTATGGGAAGTAAAATCTTTTCAAGTTCAAGAACATAATAATAAAACATAAAAAATTCAACAAACTTGGAATTATAATCGGGAATAAAATCTAGGGAACAATAAGAAACAAATGATTCTAGTAACAATGCAAGTGGTTTCACATTCAGCTTTAACAAGAAGATCACTCACATGCATATCTCATCCTTACTAAAGAGGGTTAGCATTCCCAGGTTAACATAGATGATCAACGCAAAACTCCAGTTATAAAAGAAACTGCATGCAATTTTTTTCCCAATCCATATTTGCACTTTATCTATAACTTAAGGTCACATAATAATAAAATAAAGACAATGAATGCCACGGTCAATGCCTCATCCTAAGGGGCAAGAATCATCAGCCAAGATTCAACCTTTTGGTCTCGAGAAATATTAATCGAATAAACAAATAGAGAAATAAAATATATTCACTGAACGCACCAAATTTCTCGAGCGAAAAGAATAAACCAACAAACGTCAAGCAATATGGTACAGAAGAGAAGAAAGGCGTAGGTGCGGCCAAGGCTCTGACTGCTACTCTCAATTGCGACCAAAGCAAACAACGCAACTACCAGATTTACGAGCGACACACCATTGTAAGATGCTCCCAGCGATCCAATTAACGCGCACCCAATCTTGCATTTCCAAAATAGCCAAAAAAAAAAATCAATTAATGACAACAATGCACAAGTAACTCAGGAAATAAGAGAGGCTCGGTTGGAACCTGAAGGTAAATGAGGATGACAGCAAAGGACTGGAGCCTATCGTAGTCGCGAATCCATGGCTGAAATCGATCTCGCAAATTCAAACAGGATGAACAACAACGCATCATAAAAGACTATCACCAATTTAGCTTTCAATCTAAATCAATCGGAGCAAGAGCGTGTAATGCATCATCCCCTTCCTCCTCAACCACTGCGATGGTGCTGCTGTGTCGTATTGCGTCGTTCTTCACACTCTCTCGTTTTGCATTTTCGGTTTTGTTTTGTATCCTTGCTGGCATGTAGCGAACAGTGCTTTGGGGGCAATTACAACTTATATTGTGTCCTCTTTTCTCTCCACCCCTGTAACCAACTTTCTTTTCCTTTTTCTTTTTCTTTTTTTTTTTTTTTTTTTTTTTTTTTAGTTCCTTTTTTTTTTTTTTTTTTTTTCCTTTTTTTT